>Ga0304730_1000101_pt1 | contig 85130 bp, 68 predicted proteins | sample M_130628_MF_Meta_FD_190474 | JGI IMG/M metagenome (GOLD analysis project Ga0304730, IMG submission 190474) | Freshwater microbial communities from Lake Montjoie, Canada to study carbon cycling - M_130628_MF_MetaG (v2) (version 2) | ecosystem: Environmental > Aquatic > Freshwater > Lake | place... | reverse complement strand
TACATTATGGGAATGGGTTTTGCATTTAAAGCAAAGCCAGATTCATTTGCCAGTAGCTGTTGTGCAGATAAAGTGTTGAATTAATTATTATACGCTACCTGAAAATCTATTTTTACTAAGTTATCTACTTTTACAAATAATAAACCGGGTCTTTCTACTTTATAATCTTCTAATAAAACAGGGAGACTCCCAGTAAACATCCATTTACGATTGATCTTTTCTAATTTTACTTTGGTCTCAATCATTCGCTCTACTCCATGAAATTGCAATTTACCTCTTACGAGTATGCCATCTGAGGTGTACTGCACATTGCTACTGCTAAATATAATTCTTGGATAAGTTAAGCCGTCTAAAACTTCCATCATATGGCTGTCTCTACTAGATAAGCCACTGTTAAATGTAGCTACGTTCACTACGATAGAAATTTGTTCTATTTCATTTTTTTGTTCATTCCACTTGGTAGCCACTTTTAATTCCTTACTCACCCCCTGCCAGCTATGTAATTTATGGACCATTGAATAAGTGACAGATGAAGTAGTCGTTTCAAATGTTGGATTTTGAAAGAATAAGGACACCATGAATGAAAATAAGATATGTAATAACATGATTTAAAATTTAATGACCACCATGGCTGCTGCAAGACTAACAAAGCTAGTATAAGCTGCTGCTCGATGATAAGGTTTAAGTGAAGGATTGTTTTGAATTTGAGAAGCTAGAATATTAGTTGCTAACATGCCAGACATATGCGCAATGGCCAACCACTTATGTAATCTTATAGAAGTTAATTTTTTGTCTCTTTTGAATGTAGAAGGCGGTGTAAATAAAGCATTGATTGCTGTGAGCCCATAAGTAAGATTGATTGCAGCACCAAGGGCTTCATGTGTTTGCTTTAATTTGTAAGAACCATTGTATAACTGACTTCCAACAATGCCCTGTGCGACCATACCACCCAATGTTACAAAACCTCCTATTTGATGTATTTGTAACATTTTTCTTCTAATTCTTAAATCAATTTTTCTTCTTTCTATAGGGTCTTCAATACTACCATACCTGTTCTTAAAAATACCATTTGTTCCCCAAACCAATTGTTGGGTGAATAGCATTTTTTTGGGAGCAATTAGTTGACTATCTATTTTTTCATTGACTAATAGCGTCTGCAATAATGAATCGGTTTGTGCTTGGACTTTATTCATACAACTTACCAACATGAGTAAAAAAAATGCCTTTAACAAAGATTTGTATTTCAAATAGTTATACATAGGGGAAATATTTTTTGATTTAATTAAATCCAAATGCTACAACAAAAGTACTTTAACCATTGTTATGATTTATATTTAATATTATTTAGTAAGTAACTTTAACATTATGGAAAGAAAAGATTTCATCGAACAAGTTGGCCTTAGTGCTGCTTCTGTATTAATCTTTGGTTGTATGCAAGCATGTTCTAAATCAGACGGCCCTGCTCCCACTCAGCCGTCTTCTAATAATAATACTGCTAAACCGATTGATTATACAATCAATATCACAACAAATCCTTATACCAGCTTAAATACTGCAGGAGGATTTTATGTAGATAAAACCAATAATATCATCATTGCCAGAACACTCACCGATGATTTTATTGCAGTGAGTTCTGTTTGCACCCATCAACAAGTGCAAATAGATTTTCAAGCAAGTAACAATCGGTTTTACTGTTCTGCGCATGGATCTGCCTTCTTTACAACAGGTGCAGTGCTTAATGGTCCAGCTGGTGCGCCATTGAAGCAATATAAAATTACACGCTCAGGCAACAGCCTTAGGATCTATGAATAATCATCTATGTACCTATCATAAAAAAGCATGCTATTTATTCAATAGCATGCTTTTTTTATTCAACCAACTTCGCTTAAAATATAAACTTAGTACTTAAAAAATTAGAATGATGAGAAGAAACGATATCGTTGATGATATGCTTATTCTCCTCGGTTAATTTTGCAGCCACTAAAGATCTAATAGAGAAAGACCTCAAAGCATCCACTACTGATAAAGTACCTTCTGCGCTATCCTTACGTCCTGTAAACGGAAAACTATCTGGACCTCTTTGACATTGACAATTGATATTTACCCTGCTTACTTGATTCACTAATGGATCGATTAAACTAGCTAATTCAGATTGATTTTTTGAGAACAAACTAACCTGCTGTCCATGTGTTGAATCAATGATATATTGGATGGGCTCTTCGATGTCTTCAAAAGGAATGATTGGAATGATTGGTCCAAATTGCTCTTCGCTATATACTTTCATTTTGTGGTTCACTGGAAACAAGATAGCTGGGTAAAAGAAGGTTTCTTTAATGGTTCCGCCATTTTCATTCATCACAGCTGCTCCGTGTAATTTTGCATCCTCTATCAAATCATTTAAATAAGCGGGCTTACCTGGCTCTGGTAGCGGCGTCAAAGTCACCCCTTTTTCCCATGGCAATCCAAATTGTAATTTCGCAACCTGCTCTTTTAACAATTCAATGAATTCATTGGCAATAGATTGATGCACAAAAATTGTTTTTAGCGCAGTACACCTTTGCCCATTGAACGAAAGCGATCCTAAGACCGTTTCTTGCACTGCTAATTTAATATCTGCATCCTTAGTTACAATCGCTGCGTTTTTAGCATCCAAGCCTAAAATCGCTCTTAAACGATTTACTTTTGGATGTAATTTTTTTAATTGATTCGCCACTTTACTTGATCCAATAAGTGTCAATACATTGATTTTACCTGACTCCATCAATGGTGGGATAATCACGTTGCCTCTTCCATAAATGGTATTCACCACGCCTTTAGGGAAACAAGATTTAAATGCTTCTAACATTGGATAATGCAATAAGGTTCCGTGTTTTGGCGCCTTAAACAATAAAGTATTACCCATAATGATTGCAGGAATCAAAGTAGTAAAAGTTTCATTTAATGGATAATTGAAAGGCCCCATGCATAATACAACCCCCAACGGAGATCTTCTTATTTGTGCAACAATACCTTGTTCAATGGTGAATCTAGAGGAGTCTCTATCCACATCCTTTAATGCTTCGATGGTAGCATAAATATATTCAACTGTTCTGTCAAATTCTTTTTCAGAGTCTGCATAGGTTTTTCCAATTTCCCACATAATCAGCTTCACCACAATTTCTTTTTGCGCTAACATTTTTATCACAAAATTTTCTACACAATTAATTCTTTGTGCAACTGACATGGTTGGCCACTCGCCTCTACCATCATTATAGGCTTTACAAGCCGCGTCCAATGCAATCATCGCTTCCTTTTCCGTACATACAGGATAGGATCCTATCTTAATACGTTGTGCACCATCTGGGCTTTGCATACAAATTGGTGAAAACACTTCATGGGTTGGGCCATTCCATGTAACTAACTCACCGTCAGATAGATAGGTCCTTTGATCGATCAATTCTGGTAATGAAAAGGCTTCAGGTATTGCCTGCTTTTCTATAATTAAGTGATCCAATTGCTCTTGAAATGTCATGTGATTGCGTTTTATAATAGATATAACAAAAATTCAAGCTGATTGTTGAATGAATATAAAGAGGGCGAATGGGCTTTATTTATCTCTTTTGTGGTGGATATACCTAAATCTGTATAAGAAGAAGGAGGCAATTGCAAATAAAAAGCCAATTAAAATAATAATATAATTCATAGGCTTTTCAATCGTTAAAGACATTCTTAGTAATATAGTTGTAATGATAAAACTAGCGTTTCTAAAAATGATGAAGAAAGACGAATGAAATGTAAAAGAAATGATAAGCAATAATACATCCACAAATATCATGATGGAGAAAAAGTCTTCATAAAAAACCGTATTCGGATTAGGGTAATGATCATTAATCCTTAAGGCTTCTAGCATATCCATAGACCAGTTAAATAAACTTGTAACACTTAAAATTAACAATACTACAATCATACTTAATGAAACCACTTTCTTGATATTGATGAATTGATTTAACTCTCTAATGACTTCCTTATTATTACTACTATTATAAATTTTATAATATACAATCGTTAGTCCTAACATAAAAATGGAAGCCACTAGATCATACACTAAACTTAAAAATGCAGGGTTTTGAAGATGAATTGCTTCACTTGTATTAAAGTCGGCAATATCATGAAAAAAGCTCCTCAATGTAATGAGCGTAATCACTTCAAATTGCTTACCAATAAACTCTGATATGGAATTGGGTATAATAATGACAAGCAGGAAAACCTCATAAAAAAGTATAAAACTAAAAGGGGTGTAGATTGCCTTTAAATAACTATGTTGAAAATGTTGAAAATAATTAAAATTATTCCCCAAATAAATGATTGCCAAATGGAGTATAAACGAAAAAACTGCAGCTCTTAAAAGAAGTAACTCAATTTTTCTGACAACTTTAGGATTAAAGTAGGAGTCAAATTTGTTACTAGCTATTTGTAAAAACTTGTTCATAGATAATTGTTAATAGTATAGAATGTTTAAACAATACAGTCAACCCAATACTACATCAACTTAGACTGAATTGCTTACGTAACTAAATATACAAACAATTCATTGATGGTTACCAATAAAATTGCTTGAATAATGCACCATAAATAATGTAGGTATTAGCCTATTGATTCTCAAGGAACTAAGTAAATGTTATTATTAATTAACAGCATTGGCTAAACAATTAAGAAGATTGAATGTTATAGTTTAAAATCAATTATATGAAAATGAAAAACTTATTACTAGCGACTTTTGCAATTGTTGCTAGCACAATCACAGTGAACGCTCAAAAAACAATTGTAGACGTTGCTGTAGGATCAAAAGATCACACAACTTTAGTCGCTGCTGTTAAGGCTGCTGACTTAGTTGCTACTTTACAAAGCGCAGGACCTTTTACAGTTTTTGCACCAACAAACGCTGCATTTGCAAAACTTCCAGCTGGTACAGTAGAATTTTTACTTAAGCCTGAAAACAAAGCGACTTTAGCTAAAATTTTAACTTACCACGTTGTAGCAGGTAGTTTTAATGCTGCTGCTGTTGTAAAAGCTATCAAAGATGGTGGTGGTTCAGTGACTTTAAAAACTGTTAGTGGTGGTAGCTTAGTTGCTTCTATCAAAGCTGGTAAAGTAATTTTAACAGACGAGAAAGGTGGTGTTGCTACAGTAGTTGCTACTGACTTAGCTGCAAGCAATGGATTAATCCACGTTTTGGATGCTGTTGTATTACCTAAATAATTTCAAAAATAACATCTGGCATTCAAATTAATTGATGCTAAGAATTTATAGGTAAATTTAAAAAAGGGTTTACGATCTTATAGTCGTAAACCCTTTTTGTTTTTATGCGGCCCCTACATTTTTGAAATCAAATCTTACTTTATCACACCCAATTCTGTGCCCACTTCTATGAATGCTTGAATCGCTTGATCTAAATGTGCTCTAGTATGTGCTGCAGAAATTTGTACACGAATTCTTGCTTGTCCCTTTGCAACAACTGGATAGTAAAATCCAATCACATAAATACCTTTTTCTAATAATTTTTCTGCCATTTTTTGTGACACCACTGCATCATACAACATGATTGGAATGATAGGATGTGTGCCTGGTTTAATATCAAAACCAGCAGCAGTAATTTTTTCTCTAAAATAAGTCGTGTTAAGTTCTAATGTATCTCTAAGCTCTGTTGTTTGTGATAACAAATCAAATACCGCAATAGACGCGCCAGTGATAGAAGGTGCTAGTGTATTTGAAAATAAATAAGGTCTTGAACGTTGTCTTAATAAATCAATAATTTCTTTTTTACCAGATGTAAATCCACCCGATGCGCCACCCAATGCTTTTCCTAAAGTGCCTGTAATAATATCGACTCTGCCCATCACCCCTTTTAATTCATGCACCCCTCTTCCTGTTTTGCCTAAAAAGCCTGTGGAATGACATTCATCCGTCATCACAAGTGCTTCATATTTTTCTGCTAATTCCACAATCTTGTCTAATTGTGCTATGGTGCCATCCATAGAGAATGCGCCATCTGTTACAATGATTTTTTGTACTGCGCCTGCAGCAATGGCTTCTTTTAATTTTGCCTCTAAGTCCTCCATCGAATTGTGCTCGTATCGATACCTCATAGACTTTGTAAGCCTTACACCATCAATGATAGACGCATGGTTTAAGGAGTCCGAAATAATCGCATCCTTTTCACCAAACAAAGGTTCAAACACGCCACCATTTGCATCAAATGCTGCAGCGTATAAAATGGTATCTTCTGTACCTAAAAACGCAGAGATTTTTTCTTCTAATGTTTTATGAATATCCTGTGTACCGCAAATAAAACGTACAGATGATAATCCAAATCCATGGGTGTCAATGGCTGCCTTTGCGGCTTCAATTACTTTTGGATGCGAGGATAAACCTAGGTAGTTATTGGCACAAAAATTTAATACATGTTGGCCCCCTTGTATGGTAATTTCTGCTGCTTGAGCCGATGTAATTATTCTTTCTTTTTTATATAAGCCCGCTTCTTTAATCCCTTCTATTTCCTTTGTTAAAAATGGTTGAAATTGATTGTACATATTTTTTATTTAGGCGCGTTGTAATTAAAATATTTTGGCAAGTTGTTTACAATGGCTGTTGTCATTGAATTTAAATCAAATTTAGGTTGCCAATGCCAATCCTCTTTTGCAGTGCTATCATCAATACTATTCGGCCAGCTATCTGCAATTTGTTGTCTAAAATCTGGCTGATATTCGATCTCGAAATTAGGATAATAGGACAATAAACTTTGATAGATTTCCTTGGGTGAGAAACTCATACCCGCAAGATTATAACTTGTACGAGTTTTTATGTTTTCTTTTGGTGCATCCATTAACTGAAGTGTTGCATGTATGGCATCATCCATATACATCATTGGTAAATAAGTATGTTCGCTCAAGAAACAAGTAAAGTTTTCTCCTTTCACTGCTTTATGATAAATGTCTACGGCATAGTCGGTTGTGCCTCCTCCTGCTAAAGACTTGTAGCCTATTAAACCAGGATACCTTAAACTCCTTACGTCTACACCATATTTATTGAAATAATATTCGCACCAATGTTCGCCTGCTAATTTTGAAATACCATATACCGTATTTGGATCCTTAAATGCTTGTTGAGGCGTATGGTCTTTGTCAGAATTTGGACCAAAAACAGCAATGGAACTAGGCCAAAATACTTTTTGAATATGATGATCTCTTGCCACTTCTAACACATTTAATAGGCCACCCATATTCAAATCCCAAGCTTGTACAGGATTTTTTTCACCTAAAGCAGATAGGATAGCTGCCAAGTGATAGATTTGGGTAACACCTTCTTTAGCAACAATGCCAGCCAAGCTGGCTTTATCCATGACATTCAAAGTTTGAAAAGCACAAAAGTCGAATTTGTTTTTTGCAGACTCCTGAAAATCCGTTGCAAGAACATTATCCTTTCCGTATTTGTCTGACAATGCTTTTGTCAGTTCTGTACCCAATTGTCCACCTGCGCCTATCACTAAAATCTTACCCATTAAACGAATGTTTGTTTGTATATGTAAAATTAGTTCTTTCCCTTAAATAGTCAAACTTAATATTATAAATAAAGGAATCCCGATTGGCCATTGTTAATTAAACAAGCCCGCTAATTTATCCGAAACCCGATGACTGATATTGGTAGAAATGGTAAACTCAATTGTTTGAGGCCTTAAACTTGATAAAGACATTTTGGTTTGATACACATCATAGGTTAATCCAAATTTGTATTTTTTATACATTAAACCAACATATGGGATAATAGCATCTTTTGTTCTATAAAAACAACCAATATAAAGACGATCATCATTTTCTTCTTTTGAATTCATTGGAATACTATATACAGCTCCAGTATATACAAATTCACTTTCATATCTATTTTGATAATCCGCATGAAATGCAATCGTGTTATTTTCCCAAACCCTTTTTTCAAAATTAATTTGTGCTAAGGTTTGATAAGATTGTTCGAATTTTTCAAGGGGTTGTTCCGTTGAACTTCTATTGATATAAAATAAACTACCCCCAAATTGAAAAAAAGTTTGTTCATTAGATAAGGTATACAATAATCCTACATTGGAAGAAAATTTACTTGGAGTAGAATTGATGACTTCTAAACTACTTGCATTAAACAATCTTCCAGAATTAAATTGATCACCAAAAGTAAGTTTTGAAGCGTCAATTGTCCTTGTGATCAATGTAGAACTAATGCCCAATGCAATGCTGCTTGTTTTTGGTCCATTTAAAAAAAGTCGATTAGATAAACTAAGTGTGATGGCATTGGTTTGCAAAACACCATCTAAAACTTGCTGTGAGACGGCTTGTACACCCATCCCAAAAAGATTGTTTTTATCATAATTATTCTTTCCTACTAGAGCAACATCTGCGGCAAGGCCTATCGTCCTATATGCGTTTCCAACTCCTTCATATTGTGTTCTAAAAAATGTTTGTACTTTATTGTTGATCCCAAAACCTGAGGTAGCAGGATTAAAGAAATTATTTAAATTAAAGTTCTGCGATGAATAAGGAGTTTGCGCGCAAGTATCTTGTACAAAAGACAGGAGAAAAATCCCAAATATAAAGTATATGGTTTTATTCATTTATCTTAATAATATAAAGGATCCTGTTTTTGTAATGTGTTCGTTTTTGTAAGTAATATAATCAATCAAATAAGTATAAGCATCCATTTCCTGATCAATACCGTTGAATTTGCCGTCCCAGCTATCGGTTAGTCTATTTGTTTGGAAAATAATTTTTCCAAACCGATTGAAAATTCTGAAGAAGTTAAATGTTTTGAGTCCTGCACCGTATTCAATTTTTAAGACATCGTTGAGATTGTCTCTATTGGGTGTGAATGCCTTTGGAATAGAAACTACAATCGCATTTGAGACATCTATATAATACACATCATTGATAAAACATTCAGTGACTGGATCTGTTCTTTTTAAAATATATTCAATAGAACTATTCGCTCTGAACATTGGATTGGGAATGAATGGATTTGAAAGATTAAAACTGGGCGACCATTTGTAATTGATATAGCCAGAATCTATTTTTTTAGGAGTGAACATGGTATCCTGATCGGCAAGTACAAATAGGGTGAATTTAGATGGTGGCAAGGGTACTACCACTTTAACCGAATCCCCTTTTAACTGATACTCATATTTTGGACAATAGTCATTCTTAACAGATAATTTTATTTGATAGCTGCCAATTTTATCATAGCTATGCGTTACAGGTTGTGCTTGGTTAAACGATTTACCATCTCCAAAGTCCCAAGTTAAATAGACATTTTTTTGGTCTTTTGCATTTGTATTAATAACCAAATTGCCTTGAAGACAGCTATATGGATTATAAGTTAAAGTATAAACTGGTATGTTTAATTCTTTTATAAAGATGGCATCTGATTTTATTGAATTACAAAAACCATCATGCACAATAAGGGTATAGTTGCCACTTTGTGCTGTTGCAAATGTGTCAATGGTTTTGGTTGAATATCTAGTTACATCATTCAATAGCCAAGTATAGTTGAGTGCACCAGCGCCCAATAAAGTGATTGGATCTCCGTTACAAATAACCGTATCCTTTGCTTTCAAAATCGCAGTTGGAATATCACGAACATTCAAATTATTTAGATTGTTAAAAACGTATTCACATTTTTTAGGGTCAACCAGTTTTAGTGAGATGTTGATATTGTCAGGTGAAATTCCATTTAGAATATTTGCTGTAAAATTAGCAGCACTCGTTTTATCAACGGACCAAATTTCATTAAATGGCTTAAGCCCGCCAGTGATGATGGTATTAAAATGAAGCGTGTCTAATTTACATACATAATTTTTTGTCAGTATAGTATTTACTTTACTGGGTGGAGGTACAATTGAAATACTCTGAGCGGTATCGTCTAAACAAGTAACCCCAGTATATGCCACTAATTTTATATTAAAATTTGTTTTATCTGGAAAACTATATTTTGTATAATTATGTTTATAGCTTTTCCCTTTTGTAGGATTTTCATCTACAGTAGAATCTAATAGATCTCTATCAAAGTCCCAATAGATAATTAATTTGCCCACTGTTCCAATATCCACCTCAGAATTATTAATGATGGTGACCTCCTTATTGCTACATAATGCGGTATCATTTTGAACTAAAAATATAGATCTAGGTCTTGACCCATTCACTGTGAATACACTCGTATCTGCGCTAATGCATCCCGCTAAACTTTTAATCTCAAGTGATACATTGTAATCACCTGGTTTTAAATAACGATGCTTTGGATTGGCAACGTTATCAGTATTAGGATATAATGTATTTTCATTGTCCCCAAAATTCCATTTATATTTAAAGCTGCTTGATTTGTCAGCAATAGTAGTGGTATCAACAAATTGTGCAAATGGATCCTCTAAACAAATTTCTGGCATAATAAAACCAACAACAGGATTAGGATGACTGGTAATTTCTTTTGGAAGTGTATTTAGGCAGCCATTTTTGGTAATGGTTGACAGTTTAACGGTATACTTTTTTGCATCCTCAAAACTATGCTTAACATCCGCATTTGAAAGAAGGGTATCAATAGTTGTGTTATCGCCAAAATCCCAAACCCATTTATCAATAATAGTAATTCCTTTAGTTTTAGAAGCATCAGTAAAAGTGATCTCTTTATTTTGACATGTGATTGGTGAAAAATTAAAATTAACAGTTGGTAAATCATCTAGCAGAATAGATGCGAATAAGGTATCACTAATGCAACCAATTTCTGTAATTAAAAAATATTTAACATCATACTTGCCAGCTGTGTCATATTTAAATTTAAAACCAGCAGCAAAATCTTTAAAAATATTATTCCCTATATCCCATTTGTAATTGGTTATTTTTTTATCATTTGCATTTAAAATACTAGCATCTGCAAAACTAACAGAATCTGATACACAATTACTTGTAATAATTTTATTGACTGCTTTAGGTGGCTCTAGCACTTCTAAGTCAAAACTAATTTCTTGCTCACCACTACATCCATCAACACCTAATGGATTATTTACTACCACCTCGATGGTATATGTGCCAGCTGTCTGATAAATCAATTCTTTATTTAATTTAAAAGTGTAAATCCACTTACCACTTACTAAGGAGGAATCAATTGCTTTTGGAGCAGGATCGTCTATTGGATCAAAGGAAGGTATTTTCCATTTTAATAGGTTCGGTTTATAAGGAAGCGTGATGGATGCAATAAAAGGTGCGCCCTTGCAAGTCACTGCTTTGGCATCCACTGATGCAAACTTATTGGTGATTAATAATTTTTGATACAAATCTTTCACATTGGTTCCGGCACTATAACTATAGGATTCAGGATCTCCAAAACCATAACAAAAGGCATTGAATCCACTGTCCGAAGTCAATCTGATACTTAAAAATGTACCTTTAGCAACTGTAAATTTTTCCTGTAAATAGGAGTAGCTAGTATTGGCTATTTTTACAAACGTGTTAGTTGGTTTTTGTCCATTTATTTTAAACGTGGCAATGCCTTCGTCTCTTATCACCACATTGATATTCTGATCTGTAATCGCATTTTTTGGAGTTAAAAAAACAGTGACATCATTGATATTTTGTTCTACCGGATTTAAAATCACCATATCTGGATCACCCACAGGAATATCGGCAGCTTGTGTAACAGAATACTGCGCTACTGCAACAGGCTTATTGGAGTTAATGGCAAATGCAGCTTGATTCGTATAAGCAACTTCTTTGAATTGATTAGCACTTAATGGGACAGCTTGTCCATTGATAACCACATTCGTTCCATCCTCCTTTGCCAACACTCTTATAATGAATTTATTTTTTCCGCGATAAGGTGTGATGAAATAATTTAAGCCCCAAGAATTCATAGGGTAGCATTGCTGATACAAAGGATCAACCGATCCCGCTCCATTATTGCCAATTGACACACTACTACTTCCACTAAAAACGGCAATCTTTTTACAGACACTACCATCTACAGATACGGACTCAATAGATGTCCCAGTTAGATCAACCGGATCTTGAAAGGAATAAATAGTTCCCGCTTTAGGTAATGCCACATCATAAGGTGTTCCTGAAATTTGTCCATTTTTTCTCAATTGAATTCGAATGACCGAATTATCCTCTATCGCAACCACACTAAATTGAGACCTTCTAAACTCACCAGCCTCTGGTCCAGTAGATGGTTGTGGTGATTGCGTATAAGAAATGACTTGGTATTTTTTTTCTAAAACAGAAGTGGGTAAAATAATAGAAGCTGCAGAGCGTGCACTGGCATACATATGTGCGTACACCACAACGCCAGGCTTACCTTCGGTCACAATGACTTTAATACCTTTATTTAAAACAACATTTTTAATTTTTAGCGGATCATCAATAGCAGATTCAGCGCCACTTACATAAGTGGTGTTTCTTGGTAAAATAAACTCCTGAGGCGTAAAAGCGATTATATTAAACGGAGTTGAATCTCCATTAATCACAATATGCCCACTTGTATTTTTATCTGAACTAATGTACAAAGATAATTCAGCTAAATTATTATTACTTGGTGCGTGAGGAGGAAATACAACCCAAAATTCCTTGCCCTTATTAGAAAAATCTTGCGCATATCCAACACCTATGTTGAACGCAAACAAAAGAAGGGGAAATATTATATTACGAATAATTGGCATATTGATAGGGGTATAGCACAAAAAGCGCTTTTGAAAATAATCAATTTATGCCCCAAAACGATACTTTTTGACAAGATATTAGACAATAAAATAGAATACGAGTTTAATTGCCAAAGGATAATCTATTTATAAGCCTAATGAATCAATTAGATAAAAATTAAATTATATATATAAAAAATACCAAGCTTTAGCAAAAAAAGCCCGTCAATGACGGGCTCTTTATTCAAAATACATTCGTAATCAATGCTACTAACGATGGACTATTTTTGATTCATCAAATCTAACATTGGTTTTGTGTCATATATATCCCACTCTTCCACAATTTTACCATCTTTCATTCCATTCACCACACTCACAATGACTTTAACTTCCTTATCTCCTTTCTTATAAATCGTTTGTTGAAATGACATCACATAATTGGTAACGCCGTTTGGAGAAGCTACTTTATTCACTATTTCCCAAATTGGGTCTACGCTTTCCACTTTAACCGTTACGTTGTTTGATTTGAAGAAATTAAATAAAGTTACATTCTGATCCAAAGACATATCTTTTCCATTGTCATGGAATTTAGCTGAATCTGCATATAATGATCTATAAGTGGCAGAATCCCCAGCTTCAAAAGCAGCGATCATCTTTTTTACCAAATCAATATTGGCTGAACTGTCAAGATTGTAACTATTTAAATCTGCAGGAGCCGCAAATGTGCTTGCTGTTTCTGTTTTTGGAGAACAAGCAATGATGGCACTTACCACAAGACATGCTAAAATGAACTTTTTCATAGGATTTTAATTTTTGATTGAAGCATCAATGTAATGCTAAGTATAGGATAATGCACTAATCCTGGCTATAATTTGTTCCTTAAAAGCTGAATTGGAACATTTTTAACGATTCATTTCTGCTTTACAATGAAGTAAGTTCCTAAATTCATGGCCTAAACGCTTAAACTTAAAAACATTAAAATGAAAAAAACAACGATTGTAGGATTTGCAATGGTAGCTATTTTAGCTAGTTGCGCTCAACCAGAAGCCCCAACATCTCAGGCTGGTGCTTATTCTTTAGACAGGGTGGTTTGGAATGATGGTACAAAAGACAATGAAGCTTTAGCGACCGATGGCAATACCCAGTTTAAAATTTATACTTCTGAATCGTATTTTTACATTGGAGAAGGCAAGGATAGTTCGGTATCATTTGGTGTTGGGTCTTACACTCAGACAGATGCGAACAATATTGAAGAGGTAAACATATTCAATACAGGATCATTAGATACAGCAAGTACTGCTAAATTAGCCATCACAAAGACAGAAAAAGGATACAAACAAGTTATCTCTGAACTCATGGTTGGTGGAGCTAAATGGAGTGGAACGGAAGAATATACTAAATTAGAAGGCGCAGGCACAACTGATTTAGATGGTGTATGGCATCAAACAAAAAGTATCAATGTGACTGGTCAAGATTCAGTTGTTAATACATATAATGAATATAAAGTATATCATGCTGGTCATTTCATGTGGGCTGCTAGAGCAGTAGATGATACAACAAGCAATACCTATTCTAACGCAATTGGTAAAGGTAGCTTTACCTTAAATAATGGTACAATGACCGAAGATTTAACTTTTTGTAATAATAGAGCTTGGATAGGTAAATACAATATCCCTGTGACTTTCAATGGTCCGGATGAGTTCACTCAAACCATTTCTGATACAGTAAATAAAGTAACTAGTATTAAAACGTATAAGCGTGTAAGCAAGTAATTATTAGGTTTTAAGTTTGAAAAATACATAGCCCCGGCAATTTGCCAGGGCTTTTTTATGGGGAAATGGAATTTCAAATTGTTCCTTTTTGCTATTTTGGAACAAATTTACATATCTTAGAACCCTTTTCAACTAGTAATGACCCATTTATGGCTATACTATTTCCTTTATTTGGGATATTTACCTCCTTCATCCTTTTATACTATTTAAGTTCCTTAAATAGATCAAATATATTCTTAGCGCTATTTTTCTTGTGTTGCAACTTGGTGGTATTGGTCTATTATGGCCTACATTTTACCAAGGACCTATTTTGGGAAGGACTAAGTTTTGTGCATTGGCTTCCCTTATCCTATTTATTAGGCCCATTGTTGTTTTTTTATGTGAAGACCACTTTAGCAGACAATAGTAAACTTGAAAAATGGGATTGGTTGCATTTGCTTCCAGCTGTTTTTATTGTCATCAATTGCCTTCCATTTACAATGCTGCCATTTGATCAGAAGGCAAACATTGCTCATGAAATTGTCAATGTGACTGAGAACTATACGCTTGATTTCAATTTTGTATCATTTGAATTTATCCTTTACTCAAGATCGATTCATCTTTTAGTGTATTCCCTTTTTACATTAATTTACTTTTACAATCGCAGCAAATCCATCTTAATAAAATATAATCAACTACCCTCTAATCATCGAACTATTAGTAGATGGTTTTATTTGCTTTGTTGGATACAAATTGTTATAGCAATTAATAGTATAGGACATATGAGTACTTTGTATGGTGTTCAATTTAGTGTATTAGGAATTCCATCCACTGCCATTTTTAGCCAGAAATATTATTTTGAAATTTGTGGAGGTGGCTTTTTCTTACAAAATATTTTCCTGTTCTTATTCCCTAAGATCCTTTATGGTAATGTATCTTACACGATTGAGAAAGGGAAAGACAATATTATAGAAGAGTTTAAATCGATTTTGCCTAAGAAACAAAAAGAAACAATCACAGTACAGGATATTCAGCGGATCATTCAAGACTATTTAGATACTTTACCTTATATTCAAAAAGAATTTTCGCTATCTCAAATGTCTTTTGATTTAAAAATACCAGAAAGATTTTTATCTAACTACTTTAATAAAGAACTGGAAATTACGTTTAGTGATTGGAGAAAAAATTTGAGAATCGATCATGTATGTACCTTGATTGAAGATGGAGAAGCAAAAAATTTAACGATAGAAGCGATTGCTACAAATGCGGGTTTTGCATCAAGATCTAAATTCATTGACGCTTTTAAAGAGCGAAAGGGAGTGACCCCTTCCGCTTTTATAAAATCTGTTAAAACAGTAGAAGCTTAACGAGGCATGATGCCTAATTGTTGTAAGAATTCTAACATATCCATAAAATCACGCTCTTCTGTGATTTTACCGTTTACAATAGTTGCAATAGTACATCCAACCACGTCCACATCCTTATTGGTAGCTGGAATGCCAAAGAAAGTACCTGTATGCTTGCCTTTAAAGTTCCAGTATTTCACTACTTTATTGCCTTGTGCAAGTGACTCTCTTACAGTAAATTGTCTGTTACTAAATCCAGTCACATAATTTGCGTAATATGCTATCGCATTTGCCTTACCTGTTACAGCAGGTGTCGTGTGTAAAATCACATTATCAGCAAAAGCAGTATCTAATACATTCACTCTACCTTCATTCACTACCACATCCCAAACTTGACCGTAAAACTTGATGTTCTTAGAAGCCTGATCCATTTTTTGAGCAGATACCGCAGTAACTGTCAATGTGCATAATGCCATTAAGCATACAAACATTTTTTTCATAATACTATTGATTTGATTTGACCCAAAAATATCTTGTCCAACTTCTAAAAAATGCAATTGATCATTTGAATATGTTCCCAATTACGCAAACGGAACGAAAAAATGGATATTTTTATCAAACCCAAAGATTGAATCAATAAAAATATGAAAAAAATAATATCAATCGTCCCCATTTTGTTGATGGTCTTAGTGCATGCAGTTGGACAAACAAACCATCCATCCATTTCTACCAATGGCTTTAAAGTCATCCCGCTTGGTGTAAAGGGTGGCTTAGATGAGTCAAATCTCTCCGCATACCTAGTTGCAGCAAATGGCAGCGACCATTACATTTGCTTAGACGCTGGTACTATTTATAAAGGTCTTGAACTTGCTGGAGCAAAAAAGATTTTTAACTCATCCAACCCAAGTGTTATTCAACAAAATAATATTAATAGCTATTTTATTTCTCATGCACATTTAGACCATACGGCAGGATTGATCATGAATTCTCCTAATGACAATGCAAAAAAATTATATGGCCTTCCTTCTGTCTTAGAAGTATTTAAGAAAAACTACTTTACCTGGTCTGCTTGGGCTAATTTTGGGAATGAGGGAGAAGCGCCCATCTTAAAAAAATATACTTATCAAAATTTAGTCCCCAATAAAGAAATTGCTATTGACAATACTGGCTTATTTGTTACGCCCTTTGTGTTAAGTCATGTCAATCCCTATGAGAGTAGTGCTTTTCTTGTAAGAAATCAGGATGCTTATTTATTATACCTTGGCGACACAGGCCCAGATAGGGTTGAAAAAAGCGATCAGCTAACTCAATTATGGCAGACGATAGCGCCCTTAGTGATTAAGCATCAACTTAAAGCCATCTTTATTGAAGTGTCTTTTGACAATAGCGTTTCTGAAAAATCTTTGTTTGGGCACCTTACACCGAATCTGTTGATGGAAGAAATGACAAAATTAAACCAACTATCAAAAGGCCAATTAAAAAATACGCCATTGTATGTAACACATATCAAACCTTGTGATGGCTGTGAAGCAAAAATCAAATCCGAAATTGAAGCAGCAAATCAAATTGGTTTAAAAATATTATATCCAACACAGGCGCACCTGATTGAACTAAAGTAAAAATTCAATATCTTTAATTTCTTAAATAAAAAAATATGTCAACTAAAATTACCGTAAATAATAACGGATCTTTGAAAGTCGAGGGCGAATTTACAATCGTAGATAGAGAAGGAAATACCTATGACTTAGCCGGTAGAAACGTATTAGGATTATGCAGATGCGGATTGAGTAAAAACAAACCTTTTTGCGATGGTGCACACAATGGACAGTTCGAACACCAAGCGACTGCATTTGCATTGCCTCCAAAAAAAGTATAGTCATTCAAATTGAACTACCAAAATTTGATATAAAGCGCAATCACCACGCCTAAAACAAGCATCGCCATAGCTAAATGGGCATTCGATAATTTAAACTGTCCCTCGTCTTCGGTGATGTCGTTTTCATGTTTTTGCCCTTTCACATCCAATAAGCTAACAACTATAATGGATAAAGTGGTGAAGCAAAATACCCAGCCCATTTGTATTAAATAAGGAATTTCAAAACTGCCTGATGCAGTTGGATACGCTGTATACAATAAAGTATCATTACCCATCCAGCCAGGTAAGAACTTATCAAAAATAATGGAGAGCGCCACACCTAAAAAGATACCCGTGATCGCTGCTTTTGAAGTCGCTCTTTTCCAAAAGAATCCTAACAAGAAAACTGGGAAGATGGCTGGAGAAATATAACCCGTATATTTTTGGATAAATTCAAATCCACCTTTGCCACCTATTCCCAAAGTATCTTTCCAGTTAATGATAATTGCAATCAATAATGAAAGAATGATGATCACTCTTCCGGTTGTTACAATTTTTTTATCAGAAGCATCTTTATTGATATACTTTTTATAAATATCTAAAGAATAAATCGTAGAAATACTATTTGCTTTGCCCGCCAATGATGCCACTATCGCTGCCGTCAAAGCCGCCATAGACAAGCCTTTTAGGCCCACTGGTAAAAATCCAACCACAGCCGAATAGGCGTTGTCTTGATTCAACACACCATTCGTCATCATCTGCGTTTGCAATCCTCCATTTTGGTATAATACATAGGCTGCAATTCCTGGAACCACTACTAAAATTGGCATCATTAATTTTAAAAAGGCAGCAAATAAAATACCTGTTCTTGCTGTTTTTAAATCTGCACCCAATGCTCTTTGTGTGATATACTGATTACATCCCCAATAATTTAAATGCGCTACCCAGATACCAGCAACCATCATAGCCATTCCTGGTAAGCTTGAATAGTCCTCAATTTCTTTTTGTGTTGCACCTGGACCAGGTTTATCAAATATCATTTTAAAATGATCTGGTGCTGCTTGCATTAAGTGCTTAAAGCCTGCAACCATATTCTTACCCATACCAAATTGTTCACTGACAACTGTTAATGCAATATAAGATGTGATTAATCCGCCCACTGTTAAAACCAATACCTGAAATACATCGGTATAACCAATCACTTTCATGCCACCCAATGTAATGAACAATGCAAATACGGCTAAGCCAATCATAATTAAATGAAAATGCGTGCCTCCTGATAAGTTATTGATTGCGATGGCTCCTAAATATAAGATGGAGGTAAGGTTGACAAAAATGTATAAGAACAACCAAAAGATGGCCATGATCATGGCGACAGTTTCATTGTACCTCGTTTTTAAAAACTGAGGCATGGTATAGATCTTATTTTTTAAATACACTGGCATAAAAAAGATCGCCACCACCACCAAGGCAACTGCGGCTAGCCATTCATATACCGAAATAGCAAGTCCTAGTCTAAATCCATTGCCACTCATGCCTATAAATTGCTCTGCAGAAATATTAGAGGCAATTAAACTTGCCCCAATGGCCCACCAAGTTAATTGTCCCTCCGCCAAAAAGAAGTCTTTGGTATTGGTGATGTTCGTATTCTTTTTTCGATAGATCCAAATTCCATAAGAGGAGATCAATATAAAATACAATACAAATACAATGTAATCATAGCTTTGCAATCCTTGATTCATAAAGCAGGGTTTAGTGGTCTAAATTAAGGTTTATCTATTATATTTAAGGATAATTCAAAGGATATGAACCCAAATTTCAAACAATTTAGTGCCTTAATTAGCAACCCTATTTCCTTTAGATTTTTTTTATTCCAAAAATTGCCTGCTTCTTTTTTTTCTGGTCTCAGGATGGTACATTTTGATGCAACTACTTGCACTGTAAAAATCAAGTATTCATGGTTTAGTCAAAACCCTTTTAAATCTATTTATTTTGCGGTAGAAGCGATGGCTGCAGAAATGACCTGCGGCATGCTGGCCTTTTCTCAAGTATATCATAGAGTGCCTAAAATAAGTATGCTAGTAGTAGGTACGCAGGCTAATTTTTTAAAAAAAGCAACCGGTACTATTTTATTTAGTTGTGAAGATGGCTTAGCCATTCAAGCAGCCATTAATGAAACAATTGCTACGGGTGAGGGAAAAACGGTAATTTGTAAATCGGTGGGGACAAATGAGAAAGGCGAAGTGGTAGCCGAATTTAATTTTACATGGAGTTTTAAAGCAAAAAATAATTCAATTTAATAAAAACGCAAATATGAAAAAAATTAAAACAAATACTTTAGTATTCATAATGAACTGTTTTCTTATAGTATTTATGAGCGGTTCATTATTGGCTCAAAATGCTAACCCTCCAGGCTTGAAATACATTAAAGAAAGCGAATTAAAAAAAGATTTATATACTTTAGCTGATGCGCATTTTAACGGTAGGTCGGCAGGTACTTTAGATGAATTAAAAGCTTCTATGTGGTTAGTTGAAAAATATAGAAGTATTGGTTTGTTACCTGCTGGTGATGATGGAACTTATTTACAGTTTTTTAATTTATGGCGTAATCATATTTCAGATAAGACGGTGATAAAAATTAACAATAAAACTGCAATGCTATGGAATGAAGTAGCCGTAGCCCAAATGGCGAATGCTTCCATAGTGGCGCCTATTATATATTTAGGCAATGCTGCAGATATAGATACTACAAAATTAGATATTAAAAATAAGGTGGTGGCTATTGAAGCTTCTTCTAAGGGTGTCAATTTAAATGTTTCTTTACCTACATGGCGCTATAGCAGAAGCGTACAAACAAAATATGCTATGCCCCTTATTAGAAAAGGTGCTTCCGCCGTTATTATTATAGCAGATGATTATGCAGAAAAAGCATGGGACGATGCTGCAGAAAATTTCAAAAGAGGTAATTATGATATTGATGGTGGCCCGAATGTAACGTTAACTACTACCATTCCAATTTTATGGATGCATAAAAATGCAAAAGCAGAATTAGAAAATAATACTGCTTTTATGAATGCCAATATTTTAGTTGATAAATACTGTTACCCTTCTGTAAATATTATTGGAAAAATAAATGGTACCGACCCTAAGTTAAAAGAAGAATATGTTTTATACAGCGGGCATCAAGACGCGCATGGTATTAGAAATGCACATAATAATGATTCTACTTATTATGGCGCAGATGATAATGCAAGTGTGGACGTGGCTATGCTTGCTAATGCCAGAGCTTTTATTAAAAATCCAGCGAAGCGTTCTATTTTATTTGTAATTCATGGCGCAGAAGAAAGGGGTTTACTAGGTTCAAGATATTATGTGCAGCACCCAACGGTTCCTATTAAAAATATTGTGACAGTATTGAATGGCGATATGATTGGTAGAAATAATATAGATAGTGCAGCCTTTTTGGGCATGCAATCACCACATAAAAATTCAACCGAATTAGTGAACCTAATTTTAGCTGCTAATAATGAAGGGCCTAAATTTAAATTAGATACTAGCTACGATAAAGTGACCCATGTAGAAGGTTGGTACTTTAGAAGCGACCATGTACCTTATGCAAAACTAGGTATTCCTGCAGTAATGTATACTACTTTATTACATGAAGATTATCATACCCCGCTTGATAATGCAGAAAATATTAACTACCCTAAGCTAAAGAAAATGGCCGACTGGATGTACCGAAGTGGTTGGAAAGTAGCCAACTTAGCTAAGCGTCCAGCAACCGATGCTAATTTTAAATTAGAGCGCTAAAAATCAAAAACTCCGCTAACGAAGTCGTTACGGAGTTTTTGATCACTTGGAGTTTTAAAGCTAAAACGTCTTAGAGCCATTTGGTTGATAGGCGTATCTAAAGGTGTAATAACGTTGCTTTGTTAATTTATCTATAGTTGATGCAGTCGCTGGTAAGGTGACCCCTCCTTTATAATAATTTAGGATTTCAATTTTTGCAAATTTACCAGTGGCAGTTCTGATCACTAAAACACGGCCCGCAATTGGACTTACTAGTGTCGTCAATCCATCATAAGTATACCATGCTTTTCCAGTTCCCAATGGAATTGCAAAAGAAGCTGCATTGGCATTGTCTGTGGCAAAATTCGAATCTGCCGGTATCGTTTTGAATGCATCAAATAAGCCAACATAAACAAAAGCACCACCAATGCCCGGTCCACTTGTTCCGCTATTCACTAAAATTTTAGTAGACGAAAAAGCAATATCCCATTTAGTCGTCGCAGCATCAGTTGAAGCTATTACTTTATTATCCACTAGACTATAATAAGTAGTTGTACCTGCACTTTGAGGTCTACCATCAACACCTAATCCTGTTACAGTATCTGCTGCAAGATTACTCACTGTGATGGCACTCACTGGAACAACAATTGCCTCTTCGTCTTTGCTACAAGCCACTAAAGCAATACTCAATCCTAATCCCATCGCCATTTTTGTTAGATTCATTTTCATGATTTATTTTATTTGTTTTTACTTTTTTGTAATTGATATTTAATACTGGTATAAAATGTTCTTCCTGGTAAATTAGGTAGGTTAGCGGCATCGATATAATTAGAGATATTATCTATACCTGCTTGCAGACTTATGCCATTCTTGAATGATTTGCCAGCAGCACTGTTGATGGCAACATAGCTACTAGCAAATACGTCACCATTGTCAAAAACTTCGTTACCGTTATTATTATTCACAGCCCACTTGCTTCTGTAAATGGCTCTTAGATTCAAGTAATAACCCTTGGGGGAATTATAATTTATTTTTACTTGCAGTTTATGCTTACTTGTATTTGGCAAGCCGACATACTCATTCAATTTCATGAGTCTACTATAGCCTTGGCTATTTTTTGTATAGACTGTGCCTGATTTAATATCTGCAATTTGATCTTTATCACCAGTGCGTAAATACTGATAGCCTCCACTAAGTGTAAAATTTGCATTCAATTTATGTTGTCCTTCTAATTCAAAGCCAGTCGTAAATGCACGTCCAATATTTAAATAACTATAAATTTGAGCGCCTGAGATATAAGTACCTACTTGCTGTGTTTCAATTAAATTTTTGATATCATTTCTGAATAATTGCAGGGACAAAGCAGAACGGGTATTGATTTTCCAATCCCATGTAAAGTGAAGCCCATTTGAATATTCAGGTTTAAGTGCTTTCAATAAATAATAATTTGGAAATAAATTGCCTATTTGTCCAAGTGCGTCTAATTTGGCAATCACCTGTTGTGCTTGGGCAGAGCCAAATACACTATAACTGCCCGCAGCTGCATTGGTAAAGTCTAAAAACAATTGTCTAAAATCCGGTGCTTTAAAACCCTGGCCAACGCTGAATCTAAATTGGTGTTGCGGATTCAATTGATACAACATGGATAGTTTAGGACTATATGCAGAAGCAAATTGCCTATTTTGATCAAATCTTAATCCACCAATCAAAGTAAATTGCTCCGAATGCTTCCATTCCCACTGCGTAAATGCATATTGAATATCATTTTGCTTTCTTATTTTTTCACTATCATAACGACTGCTTTTCACACCTTCCAAAACTGTACCAACTCCAAAAACTGCTTGTACATTTTTATTTAGATTCCAATCGGTCTGATTTTCGATACGCTTAAAATTATGATTCAATACATCTCTATAAGGTAGTCCGTTAATGGTTAACAAATTTTGAACAGCATCGTAGGTGGTTGTATAAGTTCTTAAACTCGTTTTTAAATTTGTAGAAAAACGATGGTTTAATGTAGCAGATGCATTTACATCTTTAATATCTTCCTTCCCAATCGAATTAATATTGACGCCATTATTGGCTACTGCAATTTCATTTTGAATTTGCTCATTGGTAAAACGTGTATTCAACACAAAATTCGTTTGACTAGATAGCTCCCATTTAATCTGTTGAGTAGTTGTATATCGATCAATCGGTGTAGTAACTCGACTATTGCTGTTCGGACGTATGCTGTATCCATCCGTATTGTAACTATTGATAAATCCTTGGTATTGAAAATGCTTGGTTTGTAATTTAGTTTCAAGATTGGCATCTACTGTATTATAGGTACCATACCTTAGACCCATTGTCAGGGGTGCACCCATGGTTGCATCGGTAATAATATTAATTACGCCTGCCATGGCTTCACTTCCATATAAACTGGAGGAAGGACCTTTTACAATTTCAATTTTTTTAATGTTCCCTAAAGCGATTCTATTTAAATCCAATACCCCAGCAGTGCGACCAACCAAGGGTTCTCCATTGATTAGTATAATGGTATAGTCTGGATTTAATCCTTGTAATTGTATGCCTGCACCAAAACCACTTGTCAAGTTGATGCCAGTCTGTTCTTTTAAGATATCCGTCAAACGCAAAGAGCCATTTTGTTGAATCGTTTTTGCGTTGATGATGGTCACAGGAACGGTAAGATTACTTAATTTTCTTTCAGTTCTGGTTGCAGTCACCACCACACTGTCGCCACTAGCATCTAATGTGTCTTTTACAAAACGGGATTGTGAAAACAAGTTACCAGTTTGTAAAAGCCCAAATAATAGGATAAGAAAATATTTTTTTTTCATTCAGACCGCAAAGGTCAAACTTCCTTTCCAGCCCTATCTAGACAATCGCTATTAATTGCATAGTAATGGGCATAATTTGACATTCAGATGACATAGTATTTGGAGGTTGTTAATCAACATTCATTTTGATGATTATTAAAACAAATTACTAGTTCAAAGACTAAACAAATTTAAATCTGTTAAATCTACTTCAAAAATGAATACAGCTTCTACTTTGAATCTTTACCAATGATTTTTTGAATCAACTTAATTTCTGTTGGAACAACAAAGTATTCAAAGAACCTTTTATCATCTTCTTTACGAACGCTACCTATTAAATTAATTTCACCTTGACTGATAAATACATATTTATCATTAATAGCATTAATCACATCACTTCTAACTTTTTTCTGTAAGCCAATATTTTTATCTTTAATTCCTAATACACGATTGATAGCAGCAATTTCTACATTTTGTTTGGTGCTGTATGCATTTAGTAATAATTGAATCAAACTTGTTTCAGTTTCTGTAAATGCCTGGTTGACTGTTTTTGTTTTTAATACTTTCATCTGTGCCTGTTCAATTTTCTTTTTTACACGTTGCTTAAATAACCATATGAACAAAACAATCAAACTGATAACAAGGCATATCGCTAAAACAAAAATTATGTTTGTATAATCGTTTCCCCAAATTGGGAAATTCAATAATTGTAAATCATTTGAATGAATTTCCCATGTTGCAAACTTTTGCAGCTCAGATTGATATTTATAATAGGTCCCTTTATAAAAAAATATAGTTGCATCGCTTGAATTACGAATAAAAAATTGATTCAGATCCGATCTTTTTGACTTGTATATTTTATTATGACTATAATCAAATAAATACGCTTCATCATTGATGATGAAAAATCTGCCGTTATCATGTGAAAGATTGCCATAATTACTCTTTTCATCAATTAACCTAATTAATTCATTGGAGAGTTTTCCAACTTTTACCCAATCAAAGGTTTTGATATCTAAATAGTAACTTGAATATTCAAATCCACCATCCTTAAATTTTGGATCTTTGAGCGCCTTGTTTTCCTTTTTTTGGAAAGGCACATACAATCTACCTTCTGTGGGCGAAAACCAATCATAGTGATCGGCTGAGAAAACTTCGATATTGGTTGGTTGGATATCCCATTCCTTATCTGTTTTATTGTATTTTCTAACATGACCGTATTTGTTCCAGAATCCATATCCCCCGTAATTATAGATTTGGTCTTTATAAATGAAGTTGGTACAACTAATATTGTAGTTGATATTTACCGTATTGTCTATTTTGCTAAATACCACACTATCGCCTAGGGGCTCAGACATCTGAAAAATAAACCCAGTTTGAGCTAAAAAAATATAGATTTTTCCATTATGCTTGATCAATTCCTGTTGATTAGGAGCAAAACTGGTACCTATAAGTGGTAATATATCTGCACTTTTACCTAGGTCTATATTGCCATTAAAATCGGCTAAACTCTTTATTTTTTGTAATAATGGGTTATAAAACACGGTATAAGTCCGTTCACAGGGCATAAACTGAGCTGTAGTGGTATTAATTTGTAGTAAAAATGCTAGAAATACAATTAATTTAAAATTTTTGTAACACATTGTTATTCAATTAATTAATAGGAAAGTAACTTACTGTATATTTTAATTACTAATATAAAAGTAAGAAATAACCTATTACTTCACTCAATTATTTACCTATTCCTTTATTATTCATTTTGAAAGCTAGAAATTTATTATAGCTTTTGGGGGAAAGCTATGGATTTTATAGGGGAGCCGGGTAACCAGCTCCTCTTTTTATTTTAGGTCCTGCTTAATTGATGCTCAAAACTTAATATTGGTATACTCCCTTTGTTAACAATTTCGTAATATAGGCATGCACCCGATTAGCTGAATTTGAAGGAAATTTACAGATACTCACATTACCAAATTTTATTTTATGGAATTTAACTCAATCATGAAGATTTTCTTACCTAAAGACAGGGTTTTCTTTCAACTTTTTGAAGAAGTTGCCGAACATGTATACGAAATGGGCATCAAGCTTAAGGAAATGGTAAACGAGCCAGATGTAGATGTAAGAGCTAATATTTTAGCCCAAATTGAAAATCTTGAGCATAAAAACGATGATTTAACCCATAGTATCTTTAATGAATTAGGTAGAAACTTCATCACCCCATTTGATAGAGAAGACATTCACTACTTAGCAACATCCTTAGATGATATTGCCGATTATATTTATGCCTCAGCTAAAAAAATCAATTTCTATAAGGTAAACCCTAATGACACTGGTATTCATAAACTAGCAGAATTGGTTTTGCAAGGAACACAAGAAACAAAAAAAGTAGTTCTAGGATTACGTAACATGAAAAATATCAAAGAGATGACAGATGCAATGATCAAAATCAATAGCATTGAAAATCAAGCAGATGATATTTTTGATATGAGTATTGAAAAATTATTTGAACAAGAAAATGATTTCAAAGAAGTCATTAAAAAAAGAGAGATCTACCAAGTACTTGAAATTGCTACTGACAAAATTGAAGATGTTGCAAATGTAGTTGAGTCTATAATTATCAAGTACGCTTAATTTAATTTACAATGACTTTATTAATTGTTATTATAGCGCTGGCGCTAATATTTGACTATATCAATGGCTTTCACGATGCTGCTAACTCCATTGCGACAGTCGTTTCTACAAAAGTATTGACGCCTTTTCAGGCGGTACTTTGGGCAGCATTATTCAATACAGTAGCATTCTGGATTTTTAAAGACCATGCAGTTGCAAATTCCATTAGTAAAACAGTGTATAAAGAATTTATAACCTTGCCAGTAATATTTTCTGGTTTATTAGCGGCTATTTTTTGGAACTTACTAACTTGGTGGTATGGTATTCCTTCTTCCTCTTCGCATACACTAATTGGTGGATTTGCTGGCGCTGCAATAGCACATGCCTTATCCATAAAAGGGATTCATTTTTCTTGGGCAAAAATTGTAGACGCTGACACAATTATTAAAACAATTTTATTTATTTTTTTAGCACCAATCATAGGAATTATTATTTCTATGTTCATCACTGTTGTGACAATCATGCGCAATGTATGGATTAGGATAGGGATTATTGTTGTGACAACAATTTTAACTGCTTTTATTTTTGACTATTTTGAGAATAGTAAAATGAACGAAAATGCACAAAAGTTTTATGGTATTGATAAGTATAAGATAGAAGTTGCTGCATTAAAGTCTGATTTGGATGAACATAAAGCAGATACAATATTATTAAAAAAATTACAGCTAACAGAAGAGAAATTAAAAAAAGCAAATGCAAGTTTTAATTTAGTGCACCCATACATCGAAAATTTTGATAACACAAGTGCAGACTATATTGCAAAAGTTGCTAAAGATAGCGGATGGTTGGATCAAATTGCAGTAAGTAAATTAAAGGATGCGGTAAGAAACGCAAATGACTTTTTAGTATTAGAAGCTAAAGCACCTGAAAATGATATCGCAAAAAAAGAATTCGATAATGCTAAATTAGTTACTGAAGATTACAAAGCACCCGTAAAATTATTTTTAGCAGGAACCATTGGTGTTGACTCTGCAGTTTCACTTATTAATCAAATTTATCCTATTCAGGCAAAAAACTTAGATAAAGTAAAAGCTAAATTGACTGGATTTAATATCGAGAAAACTTTTTCTAACGAGATTGATAAATCAGATAACACGATGATTGTAAATGGTATTTTTGGTGCTGCACTTATTTTTATCTTAATTTACCTGTATGTAGAAAAAATCAAGACACCAACAGCTTTATCTGTAGGTAATATGTTTAAAAAATTACAGTTATTTAGTTCTGCTGCATTTAGTATTGGTCACGGCGGTAATGATGCACAAAAAGTAATGGGCATTATTGGAGCCGCATTAATTGCAAGTGGTTCGATACAAGATTTTGCATCACTTCCAAGTTGGGTTCCAGTAGCGTGTTATTTGGCTATTGGTATGGGAACCATGAGTGGTGGATGGAAAATTGTTAAAACAATGGGATCTAAAATCACCAAAGTAACCCCGCTAGAAGGTGTTGCTGCTGAAACAGCTGGTGCATTTACCTTGTTCTTTACAGGACAGATGGGTATCCCGGTTTCTACAACACATACCATCACTGGATCCATTATTGGTGTTGGTGCAACAAAAAGATTAAGTGCTGTTAGATGGGGTGTGACCACCAATTTATTATGGGCATGGGTATTAACCATCCCAGTGAGTGCCGTACTTGCTGCAATCACATATTTTATTGTAAAGTTCTTTCTAGGATAGGATTAAAACCAGATAAGACTAATAAAAAAAGGCGCTACATCTGTAGCGCCTTTTTTTATTGAATTAAGTGTATAGTTTTTTGACGGCCGTCAAGGTACTCAAAAATTGATCCATTGAAATAGCCGTTCTGTTCTAATGCAATTCTTACAGGTTTATTCCATCCCGCAATAGTATGTGTGGCATTCAATTCAATCGAGTAGCATGTATTGGGACGTAAAGCATAATCCCCCGATCCTGGAACGCCTTGCTGCATATCCCACATACCAATTGTGGTGCCAGCTGCATGGCCATGAAATCCGATTGGATGCGTGTAAATACTTGGCTGAATCCCTTCTGCTTTTGCTTGATTAAGAGAAGCAGCTAAAACTTCATTACCCGTTCTACCTGTTTTAAAAGTAGAAGTTAAAATATCTTGTAGTCTATTGGTCTTATTAAAAGCAGCAACTAATTCATCGGGTGCTACTTTTTCATTTGGCAATAAAAGATAAGCATGTTCTTGTACATCCGAATTGAGTCTTAAATAACTGATTCCAAAATCTACATGCAATAAATCACCGCGGCGTATAATATCATCCTTTTCAATGCTCACCCTTCTTTGAATTTCTATAGAAGGATGAAACCATGTTGAAAGTCCTAGATCAATTATTTTTTGTCTGAACCACCATACTAAATCATTGGTGCTTGTGCGATTGGGTTGAATCACTTGATTGCTAAATCCTTCCTTAATGATTTGATGGGTAATGGCAAGTAGGGTTGGATACAAGGCCATTTCTTTTTCCGTTCTTGTTTCTAGCCAAGCAACACCTAATTTTTGGGCAGATACAATTTTATTCAATTGGATCGGTGACATGGCATTTTTAAGCTCGTTGAACTCTGTCAAATGAAGTCCATCTGCATGTCCATAATCCATGGAAGTGTTTAAGCCAATTTGATTGGGGTTTAAGCTATCAATCAATATTGAAAGTGCCTTCCATTGATTAGGCTCTTTTTCCGGATCCCACGCAGCTTGAATTCGCTTGCCAACCTGGTATCTTGCTATGGCATAACTTTTTAAACTATTATTTTTTTTATCTCTATAAAAAACCAGCATGGTTGTCCTTCTTGCAGAAAGCCACTCTGCAGGTAAAAAGGTTTTTAAGATGGGATCTTCATTGTATTCTCTTGAAATAATGAGCCAACAATCTATATTGGTTTCATCCATTAATTTAGGCAACAAATTATCTATTCTATCGGTCATTACTTCATTGATTGTACGCGCTTGTTCTTGAACAGACAAGACTTGAGCCTGAGCGTTCACAACAAAAAAGAATAGTGTGGTGGCAATGATTAAACCTTTCATATTGGGTGTTATTAAAATGAATAAATCTTGATGCGATAATGAATCTAGAATAAATTAACTACTAAATTTGCATCTATGCAAATTCCTTTTAAATTTTTTCTTTTTTTAGTCCTTGCTTCACCTATCATAGCCTCTAGCCAAGTAAAATCAATCAAATTAGCTGATACGAGTTTGCAAACAGTGATTGTCACTGCAAATAAATCAAAAGAAAAAAGAATTGAATCCCCCATTTCGATTAGTGTATTGGGTAAGCAACAGATTCAGGAAGCCAAAGCAGTAAGGATTGATTTTTTATTGAACAAGGTCAGCGGGGTCTTTATGCCTAGCATTGGGAACGAACAGCATATGATGTCTATCAGGCAACCAGTTTCTTTGAAAGGATTATACCTTTATCTAGAAGACGGACTACCAATTAGAACTAGCGGTTTATTTAGCAACAATGCCCTGATTGAAATCAATACCGCTGCCATTCAACAAATAGAAGTCATAAAGGGACCTGCTTCGGCATTGTATGGCGCAGAAGCCATTGGTGGGGTGGTCAATTTTATACACGCACCAAGACCCTTTAAAAATCAATTATCCATTAGCAATCACATCAATAATAACGGCCTTTTAAAATCCGACTTGGCATGGAACAAAGCAGGTAAAAAATCTGGATGGGCGGTCTACCTTAGTCAGATAGGACAAAAAAATGGACAACTCGAATACAGCGATTATACTAAAACGGCTTTGAGCATCAAAAGAGATTTTACATTTAAGAAAAAATGGATGGGATACCAACAACTGCAATACATTCATTATGATGGCCAGATGACTGGGACGGTAGATAGCTTAAAATTTCAGGCAAGAAATTATACCACACAGCAAAGCTTTACCTATCGGAAACTGGACTTGTTTCGTGTTAGACAAAACTTATCCTATGAATGGAGTGCAACACAGAAAACAATAGTGAATCTATTATACCGCGGGAATACCATGGATCAAAATCCTGCTTATCTAATTGCTGCAAGTTCCAATCCAACTAAGTTTAAAGGGCAGATTAATATAAATCATTTTGATGCCTACGTACTCGATCTACAACATCAGATGAATATAAAGCAATTCAAGTCAAAAATTTTAATTGGCGGTTACATGGATGCAACTGGGCAAGGCTTAATAGCAAACTATATTGATATCATTAAAGACACGACGCTCAATAAATTTATAAGGTTTACAAGACCAGCCACTGATAGTTTGATTACCAACTATGCAACAACTATTTACAATAAAGCCATCTATATCAATTGGATTCAACCGATTGCGAATCGTCTGCGCATCAATACCACATTGAGGTACGACCAATTTAATTATCAATTTAAAAATAAATTAACTACTGGTACACCCACTTCAAATAATTTGTTCACCAACTGGGCACCTAAAATTGGTTTAACATACAATCAATTAAATTGGGGTGGCTATTTAAATTATAGCAAAGGTTTTGTGCCTCCTCAAATCACAGAAATTTATAATACTATTCGGGTTCCTTATTTGTTACCGCAAAGTTTTTCGAATTATGAAATTGGATCTTGGCTTAGTATCCCCAATGGTTATATCGAATGGGCCTTATACCAATTGAATGGTCGCAATGAAATCATATCTGTCCGACAAGCAGACGGGGTGAACCTAAATCAAAATACAGGTCAAACAAAACACTATGGAATAGAATACCAACTGAAATATAATTTTAGCAAATTATTGCAGGTCAATTTTAATGGTAGCAATGCCAAGCACCTTTACGTCAATACCATTTTAAAAGGAACAGATATTAGCAATAAAGAAATGGTGGCAGCGCCTCGTTTTTTTAGTAACCTAACTTTATTAAGTCAATGGAATAGCGCTTTAAGTTCATCCTTAGAATGGCAGCATCAGTCTGGTTATTTTATGGACGAGATCAATGCTACGCGCTATATTGGTTTTGATGTGCTCAACCTCAGGATCAATTATACGATGAAAAAATACGAGTTCTGGTTGCAATGCTTGAACCTGACAGATCAGTTTTATGCCTCCATGGCCACCAAAAACTTTAGTGTACGGGGCAACATTGCTTATGCCTATTATTTAGGGGACAACAGAACATTGGCATTCGGCTGGAAATGGAACTTGATTCCATAAAAAAAGGGGACGCGATTGCGTCCCCTTTTTTTATAATAGGCAAACTCTAATGAGTCTTATTAAAATTAATTACCTCCTACGCGAATATTCATTCCGCCCATACCGCCTCTACCTCTTTGCATATCTTGCATCAGCTTTTGCATATTTTCTTGGAATTGCGCTCTATTCATTTTATCGCCCTTAGTGGGTGCAACCAATTCCTTTTTTGGATACTTCGCACTCACTTCAACAGCAGTGGTAACTGTAGCGCCATTATCTTGATCTATTTCCATAATCACACCTGGCAATCCACTATAATTATCAGGACCAAAAGACACCGGGATATTCTCTGCATACCAAACCACTAATTCAGTTTCTTTTGGAACTCTTGGTGTATTCGCTGTTGTATCGGTATTGTTTTCGCCACCTCTTCCCATGCTAACACGCATACGTATTTGAGGCGCCGTAATCATCGTAGTGGCTTTTTTGCATAATTGCTTAGCAATCATTTTTGTTTCCTCTGATAATTTCCACTTGTATTGCTTTAAAGAATCGATAATTAAAAATTCTTTTTCAAAAAATGCACGCTCCTCGTATTGTGTTTGTTTTGCAAGATCAGTATAGGTATTTGCCGTTGGCATTCTAAAGCTCATGCGCGCACCACCTCTACCACCGCCTCCAGCATTCGCAAATGGATCGGGCGCTTCATCATCCACTACTGATCTAAATAAGCTTACAGACTCATTAAAAATCAATTCAAATTTGTCTGTTCTAAATTCAGGCACCATGGACTTCATTTGAGGATCAGGCAGGTTACGGTGCATATTGATCTTACGTTCGTAACTAATTTTCCCTTCTTTCATTTGTGCACTAATCGATGTTGATACACTTGTTAAGGCGATCAATAATCCAAGTACTAGTTGTATTTTTTTCATAAAAACTATTTTACTTTTATTTTAAATGTTGCTATTTTTTTTTACTAATAAAACTAATTGATTTTACATTCTAATCATCATCCCACCAGCTCTTGCGCCACCACCTAATCCAGATTTTTGTAAACTATATGTAAAGCTCAATAAAAAATATTGACTAATTACATTATAAGATCTGTCCACAATCTGATTTTGAGATACGTTTCTACTAATACCAATATTCTTATTCAATAAGTCAAAAGCACTCATCTTAATCTCAGCTCTTTTATTTTTCATGAAAAATTTAGAAAAGCTTGCATTCCAAATTGGTATTGCTGTATTAAATCCTTCGGCACGTCCAGTATTAATGGCATAGTTGAAGGATTGATTTAATACGATATTGAATGGCAAGTAATTGGTCATGTCTGCACCAAAGACTTTTGTTAAATAGTTTGTATTTAATGTTGCATTAATCTCATTGGTTGTTTTACTATAAGCATAACGTGCAGTCAAACTAATATCAATGACATCATCCAAAATATAGCTGTAAGACATACTTGGACCAGTTGATTTAGTCACAATGTTATTTAACAAGCTATTGTTATAAGAGATACTATTGTTCAAGCCAGCATTTAATCCAAAACTCAATCTTGAGTTCAATTTTTTAATACCAAAGCCGTAATTCATAGAACCATTGATTCTATAGGCTCCATTGACATTGACAGGCTTAGAAAGAATTGTACGATTTGGCAATACGCTATCATAATTGACAATCGAATTATTTGTAGTAGACGCGTTCAATGTAGAAAAGAAACTTTTTCCAGCTAAAATTTTAGAACTGAAAAAACGAATATTCAAATTATGTACATAACTTCTTTTTAAATCTGGATTTCCAATAGATTGTCTGTTGATATTGCTTTGGTCCAACACCGGTTGCAATTGGGTGATAGATGGCTGATTGGTAGAGGTTCGGTAATCTATATTAAAATTTTTAGTTTGAGAGAAGTTGTATCTAAAAGTAGCATTGGGTAAGATATCTTGAAAGCTTTGACTAAACTTAGTTTTTGCACTTATATTTTCTCCATCTAAAACTGCATTTTGTAATGATACCCCAGTTGAAAAATTAAATTTCTTTTGATTGGACCTAAAGCTCATCCCTCCACCACTGTATGTATACTCACTATTGAATTCGTTGGTTAAACGTTTGTTTAATAAATCATATGTATCCGTGATATTATTTTGGTCATACACTTTTTTACTAGATGCACCAATGCTTTTACTCAAATAAGAATTGAACTCTAACAATGACTTTTTACTTACTGGTTCTGTATAAATCACATTGGCAGAATAGGTCGTTGTATTTCCTTTGCGAATATTTTGTTGATCTAAAATAGAATCAGAAGTTAATATTCCTCTATTATAAAAAAATTGACTGGTGTATTGACTACCTGTTGAATTCGATTGATTGTAACTTTGTGTTATGGTAGAAGAGATTGTTCTGCCTTTTTTAGCGAATTTTTTTCTTAATAATAAATTACTTGAAGCGTTGATGGCATCTGAAACACTTGTTGCAGCTGTAGTATTCCTATTGGTAATGGCGCCATTGGCGTCTAAACCTGATCTTGTTAAAGTAGTGTCTTCACTAGCAGAACTTGTTTGCTGCCAACTTAAGCTAGGTGTGAATTTATACGAAAAAGTTTCTGTTACCTTATGATCAATCGTACTTCCAAAACTTTGTTGTTTGTTTCTATTGATTGAATTTGAAATTGAACTTCTGTTAAACTGATTACCTGGTGTAAGGTTTTGTGTAAATGAGAGACTATTGTTATTGCGTTCTACATCACTAATTGCTGTATTGGCATTGAAATCAATTTTTTTACTATTGAGTAAATTAGAGTAATTACCCCCAATAGAATAGGTTTCTGCAATACCTTGCGCATTCGCATCTGTCTCTCCAGAACCACCGCCACTAAAATTAACGGTTACACCGCCACCAGCGCCTGGTCTTCCTCCACCACCTCCAGAAAAATTTACAATGTTTCGGCCCGAAAAATTTTGTCTATTGGTATTGTTTGCACCGCCAATCGCAGAAAATTGTTCGTCATTATTAATCACATTGATATTGCCTTGTGCATCAAATACATTTGGTGTTCCAGCACCGCCACTTAATTTACCAAAAGTGGATTTGTTGCGATCTTTTTTCAATTTTAAATTAATCGCTGTTTCCTCTGAACCATCATCAATGCCCGTGAACATGGCTTGATCTGATTTACGATCGTATACCTGAATTTTATCAACCGCGTCAGCAGGTAAATTTTTAGTAGCCATCATCGGATCGCCTGTAAAAAATTCTTTTCCATTCACAAAAACCTTTGTCACTTTTTTTCCATTCACTGTGATACCACCAGCTTTATCCACTTCCATGCCTGGCATCTTTTTTAATAAATCTTCCACCACTGCATTTGGAGCAGTTTTAAAATTCTCTGAATTAAATTCCACCGAATCTCCATTAATTACCACTGGTGGTCTGCGCGCAGTCACTGTTACCGTGCTCATCGTATTCACATCGTTCATATATATCAAACCCATCTCCACAGTTTTATCTGTTCCAATTAAAACAGGTACCCATTTTGGGATATACCCTACATAGGAAACAGAAATCAAATAGGATCCAGGTGCCACATTTTTAAAATTGAACACTCCAGCTTCATTTGTTCTTGAAAAACTAACCAAGGAAGAGTCTTTTGCATAGACCAATGAAACGGTTGCTGAATTCAGCGCTCGATTGGCTATACTATCCTTTAAACTACCTTGAATGGTCAAATTTTGGCCAAATCCAATATAACTAATTAATAATAAGCAACTTATAAAAATAAAATGTCCTAATTTTTGTTTATTCATAATACAAATATACGATTGAGTTGACGAAAATACGTCATAGAGATCAATTCCTACCTAAATTTTTAGTTAAAATTATCGAAATATTTGATGAACGGCGCTCTTCAATTGTTTCATTTTTTTTGGGTACTATTGGATTGATGTAACTTTCAAAAAATAATCATTATGAGAATAATTGCTTTGACTCTATTCTTGGGGCTTGGTTTAATCAGTTCACAAGCACAGGACAACAGAAGTCCAAAAAAAGACAGCACTAGTTTTAGCCAATTTAAAGGATTGCCATTAAAAGCTACAAGGTCGATTGACTTTACAACCAACGAAGGTACTTGGACTTCAGTTGCTGTTAGTCCAGATGGTAAAACTATACTATTTGATTTGATGGGTGATATATATAGCATCCCAATGGAAGGAGGAAAAGCAACTGCTATTACAAAAGGGATGGCTTATGATAACCATCCAAGTTTTAGTCCAGATGGTAAACGCATCCTTTTTTTATCTGACCGCTCTGGTGCAGAAAATATATGGTATATCGATTTAGAGAAAAAAGATACCATTGCTTTAACTGAAGAACAAAATAATAATTATCCAGGTGCAGTCTATACACCAGACGGAAATTATATTGTGTATACAAAAGGGCGTCGTAATACTAAATTGTATATGATGCATAAGAATGGTGGTTCAGGAACGAATTTAATTGATGCACCTGCTACCTTAAAAACAATTGACCCTGCAGTAAGTGCAGATGGTCGTTACATTTATTATAGTGCGCGTAATGGTGCTTGGAACTACAACGCAATGTTACCACAATATAGTATTGGTGTGTATGATAGAGAAAAGGGGACTACCAGAACCATCGCATCTAGATATGGATCTGCGTTTACACCAGTCTTATCTAAAGACGGAAAGTGGTTGGTGTATGGATCTCGTTTTGAAGATAAAACTGGATTGGTTAAAAGAAATTTAGCAACAGGTGAGGAAGATTGGCTAGCCTATCCTGTACAAAGAGATGACCAAGAATCTATTGCTGTGATGGGTGTATTGCCAACGATGAGTTTTACGCCTGATAGTAAATATTTATTGGCGTCTTACGGAGGAAAAATAAATAAGATTGATATTGAATCTGCTGCACAAACTGCGATTCCGTATACAGTGGATGCAAAAATTGAAATGGGACCAGAAGTATTGTTTAAATATCCTATCAAGGATACAGCTGCTACAATGGCAACTCAAATAAGAAATGCAGTGCCTTCTCCAAATGGAAAGCAATTGGCATTTACGGTATTGAATAGATTGTATGTAATGGACTATCCAAACGGCAATCCAAAGCGTTTAACAAAAAATGATTTTACAGAAGCACAACCGGTTTGGAATCTTGACGGCAATGGTATTTATTTTACCACTTGGAATCCCGATGGTGGCAGTATTCGCTTTATTGATTTAAATAATAATACAGAAAAAACGATCACGAAAGAAAACGCTTTATACCAAGGCCTTGCAATTGATCCAACTGGTATAAAATTAATCTACAATAAAACCAATGCTCAAAAATTCAAAGACGCCATTGAACCTAGTTATGATGACGCAGAAGATGAACTAGCATGGATTGATTTGACAACAGGAAATGAAAAAATTATTGACAAAGCCAATGGAAGATACAATCCGCATTTCTCGATGAACGATGGCCGTATTTATTTAAACAATCGTGGTAAACTGATTTCAATTCAATGGGATGGTGGGGACGAAAAAGAAATTGCAAAAATTTCTGGTATTACTACTTTTGGCAGTATTCCTGAGTATCGTGGTAAACCAGTGGCAGACCCTTGTGTTATTCCAGAAGTGATGGAAGAAGAAGATGCTGCGAAAGAAAACAATCCTCCTTCTAACGCGAATAATATTTTGTTGTCGCCAAAGGGATCTGCTGCGATTGCACAAGTGAATAACAATATCTATTTTGTGACCATTCCAAAATCTGGAAAATCAGTTTCTATCTCTGTGGCAGATGCAAAAAATGCAGCATTCCCTAGTAAATTGTTAACTGAAATAGGCGGAGAATTTCCAAGCTGGCAAGCAGATGGCAAAACCATTCATTGGAGTTTAGGTGCAGCGCATTTCACTTATGATATTGATGCAGCTTATGCTTTTGATGATAGTGTGGCTGCTGTAAAAAAATTAGAAGCCGCAGTTAAAAAAGATACCACAAAAAAAGACAGCACCAACATTGCAAAAAAAGACGATAAAAAAGAAGCACCAAAATATAAGGCCAATGAAACATGGGTAAAAGTATATTATGAAAACGATATGCCTTCCACTACAGTATTATTGACCAATGCAAGAATCATTACAATGAATGGGGATCAAGTGATTAACAACGGAGACATCTTGATTGTAAAAAATAGAATTCAAGCAGTTGGAAAATCTGGTTCACTAAAAGTACCTGCTGGCGCTAAGCGCGTCAACCTTGCTGGAAAAACAGTGGTGCCAGGATTTATAGACACGCACTCACATATGTGGCCTAGCTGGGGCATCCATAAAAATCAAGTGTGGATTTATGCAGCCAATTTAGCCTATGGCGTAACAACCACTCGTGATCCACAAACTGCAACAACCGATGTATTAACCTATAGCGATTTAGTAGAAGCAGGTAAAATGGTAGGCCCAAGAGTTTACTCAACTGGACCTGGCGTGGGTTATTGGTCCTATAATTTGAAAGACTCTGCGCAAGCAGAATCTGTACTAGCACAATACAGTAAGTATTACAATACAAAGTATATTAAGATGTATTTAGTGGGTAATCGTAAGCATAGACAATGGGTGATTCAAGCAGCTAAAAACCAAAAATTAATGCCTACGACAGAAGGTGGGTTAGATTTTAAATTGAATATGACCAATTTAATTGATGGCTATCCTGGTCATGAGCACTCTATACCAATTTATCCATTGTATAATGATGTAGTGAAAACAATTGCTAGTTCAAAAATGGCAGTGACACCAACTTTATTGGTTTCTTATGGTGGACCATGGGCAGAAAATTTTTATTACGAAACAGAGAATGTATATGGTGATCCAAAATTGCAGTACTATACCCCTTACGAAGAATTAGCAAGCAAGTCAAGACGTCGTGCTACATGGTTCTTACCAGAAGAACACGTGTTTCAAAAACATGCTAAGAGTATGAAGCAGATTGTAGAAGCGGGTGGACTTGCTGGTGTAGGTAGCCATGGCCAATTACAAGGATTAGGGTACCATTGGGAACTATGGTCTATGCAATCTGGCGGTATGCGCAATTTAGATGCTTTGAAAACTGCCACTATTTTGGGCGCAGAGAGTTTAGGATTGGATAAAGATTTAGGAAGCATCAGTGCAGGTAAATTAGCAGACTTAATTATTTTAAACAAGAACCCTTTAGACGATATTAAAAATACAAATAGCATCCAATATGTGATGAAAAATGGTCGTCTATACAATGGTGCTAATTTGGATGAGCTGGTGACAGGTAATTCAAAAGTGGATCGTAAAGAATACTTGGATAAAAAACCAACAAAAAACACGAAGGTAGAAGACTAAACGCTTATGCAAAATTCAAGAAGAAAATTTATCCAAAATACGGGGATGGCCATCTTAGGTATGGGCATAGCGCCAAAAGTATTGTGGGCAAAAAATGCCATTGCGGATAGCTCTATTAAAATTGGTATTCAATTGTATTTAGTGCGTGATGATATGTTTAAAAAACCATTAGAGACTTTAAAGGCATTGTCAAAAATGGGCTATCAATATATTGAGCACGCCAATTATTCCAATAGAAAATTGTATGGCTATAGTCCAATTGAATTTAAAAAAATTATAACCGACTTAGGCATGCAAATGCCAAGTGGGCATACATCATTGAATGCGGACCATTGGGATGCTACCAAAAAAGATTTTACAGACGCTTGGAAATACACCATCGACGATGCAGTGACACTTGGACAAGACTATGTCATTAGTCCTTGGATTGATGAAAATGTAAGAACTTCTTATGACGCATTGATGCATCAGTTAGAATTATTCAATTTATCTGGCGAATTGTGTTTGGAATCAGGCATGCAATTTGGATACCATAACCATAATTTTGAATTTATAGAAAAAGTGAATGGACAATTGATCTATGATATTATCTTAAAAGAAACCGATCCTGAGTTAGTGATTCACCAGTTAGATTTTGGGAATATGTTTGGCATTGGCGCAAGAGGAATGGACTGGATCAAAAAATATCCCGGCCGTTTTGTTTCAGTACACGTAAAAGATGAGATTAAAGTACCAATTGGCGAAATGAACGACCAACACGATAGTACCATTTTAGGAAATGGCTTAGTAGATCCAAAAGCGGTATGTTTACTAGCCAAAGCAATAGGGGGTACAAAACATTTTATCATTGAACAAGAATCTTATCAAGGGATTGCACCACTTGAATGTGCTCGAATCAATTTGGAAAGAATTAAAACATGGGGATTGGTATAAATAGGAAATTGAAAAATTGGAAATTGGCTGGCCATTAAAATTCATTGTATGAAAAAATTTGCTTTATTAAGTTGTTTGGTATTGACTGTGATTGTGTTGTTTGCACAAAAACCAACAAGTGCAGAACTCGCTAGATGGAATCAACACGCTAAACAAACCAACATCATTCGTGACGAGTGGGATATCCCTCATATTTATGGAAAGACGGATGCCGATGCGGTGTTTGGATTGATGTATGCACAATGCGAGGAGAATTTCCCGCAAATAGAAAAGAATTTTTTAGAAATGCTAGGACGTCGTGCCGAAATGGAAGGACCCAAATTAATTTACGAAGATTTAATGATGCAACTGATTCAAGATAGTGCAGAAGCAGTGAAAGATTTTGAAAGAAGTCCAATTTGGTTTAAGCAATTGTTAATCGCACATGCAGATGGCATCAACTATTACTTATCCAAACATCCAGAGGTAAAACCGGTAGTACTCAAAAAGTTTAAACCATGGTACCATTTAATGTGGACCGACGGTAGCGTTTCTCCAACAAGGTCTGCAGGCATCACCGAAAAACATGTCGAAGCATTTTATGGACAACAGCTCTATTCAAATCAAAATGCAGTCAGTTTTAATAAGTATCTGCCAACGCAGCAATCCCTATTTGAACAACCCAACTTTGACATGGAGGATAAAACCTTAAGAGGATCCAATGGATTTGCGATTGCGCCAAAGCATAGCAAAACAGGGAATGCCATGTTGTATATCAATCCGCATGTGCCTTTTTATTTTAGATCAGAAATGCATATGGTAAGCGAGGAGGGTTTAAACGCATATGGTGCTGTCACCTGGGGACAGTTCTTCATTTATCAAGGATTTAACGAACAATGCGGATGGATGCATACCAGTGGTTATGCGGATGTGGCGGATGTGTATGAAGAACAGACTGAAAAAATAAAGAATGAATTATTTTATACCTACGAAAAAGAAAAAAAGAAAGTTGGACAACGTACTATTCTTATACAATATCTAGACAATGGTATGTTAAAGACAAAATCATTTGATACCTATTTTACACACCATGGTCCAATCATGGGTATGGAGAAAGGGAAATGGTTAAGCCTGCAAGAAAACAATCGTTCTTTAGACGCCTTAATGGAATGCTGGACAAGAACAAAATCAAAAAGCTTAGCAGACTATACCAAAGCAATGGCACTAGTCTCCAATAATAGCAATAACACCGTCTATGCAGATGCTGCAGGTAATATAGCCTACTGGCATGGTAATTTTATGCCAAAACGCAATCCAAATTTTGATTTCACCATGCATGTAGATGGCTCCATTAAAGCAACTGACTGGCAGGGTGTACATGCTTTAAATGAAATTGTACAAAGCATCAATCCTGCAAATGGATGGTTACAAAATTGCAATGCGACGCCGTTTACAGTAGCAGGTGATCAAAGTCCAAAAGCTGCTAATTATCCAGCTTATATGGCGCCAGATGGTGAAAATGGAAGAGGTCTCAATGCAGTTGCACTATTGTCAAAAATAGATAAAATCAGTTTAGACGAACTCATTGCTTTAGGATATAATAAAAAATTAAGTGCATTCGATATTTTGTTGCCTCGTTTTATACAGACAGCTAAAACAGCAGATCTTGCGCCAAGAACCAAAAAAGCAATTGACTATTTAGCCAATTGGGATCATGTAGCAGATAGCAATTCCATTGCAACCAGCATTGCGATAGAATGGGCGACAAAATGGAGTACTACCATTCCGCCTGCAAACACAGAAGAAGCTGCTACAGAAATTGTTTTAAAATATAACCGTATGGACCAAGATGTTGCGTTTGAAACGAAAGTAAAATTACTAGAAGCCACCTTAGACCAATTTGAAAAATGGTATGGTGGTTGGGAAATTACATGGGGGGCAATGAATCGTTTTCAAAGAGTTGCAATAGGTGCTAATTTCGACGACAATCAACCAAGCTTAGCCGTGAATCAAGCTTCTTCTAAATGGGGCTCGCTTCCTTCATTTGAAAGTAGACGCTACACTAATACGACTAAGCGATATGGATATACAGGCAATAGTTTTGTAGCTGCAGTGGAATTTGGAAAAAGGCTAAAAGCAAAAACCATCATCACAGGTGGACAAAGTAGGTTTGCTGAAAGCAAGAATTTTACGGATCAAGCATATGGCTTTATCAATGGGCAATTTAAAACCATCCATTACTATCAAGAAGATGTCTTAGCCAACAAAAAACTAGCATACCATCCAGGATTAGAAAGATAGTGTTCATAGAGTTGTGTGATGATTGCAATTTTAACAAGGCCTGCTACATTTTTTACGTCTAGTGTTTGCATGAGTCTAGTTCTATGGCCTTCGATGGTTCGTTTACTATGCCCAAGTTCTGCAGCAATTTGTTTACTGGAGGCTTCTTCGCAGATGCGTATTAAAATATATTTATCATATAGACTTAATGCATTTACGCGCTCTATTAAATTAATTTTATCCATTACCTGAGTTAGTTTTAACACACGCTCAGCCGTATCTTGACAAAAATAGACCTTGTGCTGACAAGCCATGTCTACTGCTTTATTCCACTCCTGACTTGTCATATTTCTTGAAACAATCACATCTACTTCGAGTTCAATTAATTGATAGAGTATATAATCTGGGGTATCCTTATTCAATAAAATAATTAAAGGGAATACTTGCTTAAGTGTGTTGATTTTCTTTTTTACAGCTGATGATTCAAAATCAAACATGGCACAATCAATGATTAGTAACCCTTGAGATAAGTCAACATTGAAATTGTTTATTTCATCTAAGGAGGTTACCATACGATACGCATTACACATAGGATGTGCTTGAACAAGCTGGCCACATCCCATGGCATAAATAGCTTGTTGGTCACATATAAATACTTGTCTTTGGTCTTGTTGATGGAAATAGTTTTTTTGCATCTATAAAAAAACAATAGATCAAGAAGAAGCTGACCGATTTAAATCTATTTTACATTAATGGTCCATTTTTTTAAGGCATTCAACCCATTCAAAAATAATCTAACAATATAGTTTAATACCCTAGTCGATCAAATCTAATCAGATTGGCGTAAATTGCAGCATGCAGTTTGAAAAATCTATTACACTTGCCACTTTCTCTCCATTATGGTGGGAGAGTATTTTATGGATTGCTGGAAGTATCTTCTTATTGATTCAAGTGCCTAAATACCTTAAAAATATTCAAATCAAACAGTATGATTATTTTATTGCTATTTTATTAATTGCCAATTTAGGTATTGAGCAATTCTATAATTTCTATAATGGCTATTGGAATATTCAACAAAACATTCCTGCACATTTATGCAGCATTAGTACATTTTTGTGCATCATCTACTTATTTAATAAGAATCAATTATTAGGAGAGTTTGTTTACTACTGGGGATTATTAGGTGGAATTCATGCATTACTTACACCAGAATTTAACAATGGTATTAAGGGCTATAATTTTTATAGTTATTTTATTGAACATGCTGGTTTATTATTGGTCGTACTGTATATCATTATTCATAACGGATTTATACCAAGACCAAAGTCATGGTTGGTTATTTTTGGCTACTCTCAATTCGTCGTGCTTTCTGTGGGCATCCTCAACTATGCCATAGGGACCAATTATATGTTTTTAAGGGAACGCCCTTCTGCAAATAATCCATTTATCATTGGAGTCTGGCCATTTTACCTCATTTGTTTTGAAATTGCAGCCATCGCACATTTTTGGCTGTTCTATTTGCCCTTTGCAAGAAAAAGAAAAATAGCAAAATCAGCGCTTACTTAAATAGCGTTAAAAAAAACGAACTAGTGAATTGATAAAAGTACTTTTATAATTCTTCGATCCTTTTTGATTTATCATCTATCACCAAATCAAAATTTGGTTTGACTGCACCACCGTTAGGACAAAATCCTGTGATCAAATCATTGAACTTGCAGCCCCATTTTGTCAACTGCTCTAAAGTCAATGGTCTTAAATCTCTTTTTGAACTTTCCCCCCTTCCTGTCCAATAGGTAATATGCCAGCCTTCATCATAGAGTTGATTGATTTTTGCAATGTTTTCGAAATTAGGTTCTGCTAATTCGTACACGCGTTTATCAGAATAGAAACAAATGGTTTCATCAATATCAATTAATGCTTTTTTAGAACCGAATCTTTTTGACTCTATCATAGGAATATTTTTATTTTTACAATCTTGCTGTAACGATGGATCGATCCAAGAACGCTTTGGTGTCATAGACAATAGCTTCCGGACTTGTTTTTAAGGAAGTATAATCCAATGCTTTAAAAAAATCATGCGCCACTGCCAATAAAATAATATCATATTTTTCAAAGGCAGTGATCAATTGCACTTGATGTTTTTGAAGCACTTCTATGGCATTGGCATAAGGATCAAATGCAGATAGATGGGCGCCTTCTGCTTTAAGCTGATGGATGATTTCAAATACTTTTGAGTTTCTGAAATCAGGACAGTTTTCTTTGAAAGTGACACCAAGCACCAAGACTTTTGCATCTTTTATCTGTTTGCCTGTTTGTGCTAATAACTGTATGAGTTTATTGCTTACAAAAGCACTCATCTGATCATTGACATCACGCCCCGACAAAATCACTCTTGGGTCATAGCCAACAGCCTTTGCTTTAAAAGCTAAATAATAAGGATCTACACCAATACAATGTCCTCCAACTAAACCTGGCTTAAAAGGTAAAAAATTCCATTTGGTACTTGCTGCTGCTAATACTTCGTTCGTATCAATACCCATTCGATCAAATATCAATGCTAATTCATTGACAAAAGAAATATTAATATCCCGCTGCGCATTTTCAATGGACTTAGCCGCCTCTGCTACTTTAATAGAGGGTGCAGCATAAGTACCTGCGGTAATAATACTTGCATAGAGTTGATCAATATACTTTGCAATTTCGGGTGTAGAACCTGAAGTAATTTTTTTAATCTTAGTTAAGGTATTCACCTTGTCTCCTGGATTAATTCTTTCGGGAGAATAACCACAATAAAAATCAAGATTAAATTTAAGGCCTGAATTTTTTTCAAGTACCGGAACGCAATCCTCTTCGGTACATCCTGGATACACTGTACTTTCATAAATCACGATATCTCCACGCTTTAAAATAGTAGCAATTTGGGATGTGGCAAATAATAAGAAGGATAGATCTGGACTTTTATCTGCATGCACTGGGGTAGGAACTGTAACAATATATATCGTCGCATTTGCAATCAATGCAAGGTCATTGGTTAGGACTAAATTAGTAGCAGCATGAAGGTCTTCTACCGTACTTTCTAAGGTGATATCCTCTCCTCTTTTAAGCGCATCCACCCTTGCCTTGTCCAAGTCATACCCAATGACTTGATATTGTTTAGAAAATGCCAAAGCCAAGGGCAAACCCACGTACCCTAAACCGATAACGGCAATCATAGGAGTATTGGATATGGTGAACTGTTGCATTTGCCTCAAAGTTAATGGAGCGCTTAATGATGTCCATATTTTTTTTCGCCCGCAGGTATGGCAATGCTCAATCTGTTTTGAGGTGGCGGAAGTGGACAGGTCGCAAATTCAGTAAATGCACAAGGTGGATTATAGGCCTTATTGAAGTCGATGTAGGTATATCCGTCCTCGTCTGGTTTATCTAGTTCTATAAATCTACCCGAACCATAAGTTGTTTTACCTGAGGTGGCATCTGCAAAAGTCACAAATAACCTGATTCCACCCTCATCGATGGCATCTAGTAGATAGGTTTTGCCCTCTATATCAAATACCAATTGACCCCCATGTTTTTGCGCTGTATTTTGACCTAATACATTCATAATCATCAAAGGATTTTGATTTTGAGGAATCACTTTAGCTTTGATACGCCATTTTGCATCTACAGGAAATCTTTCAATCCCTTTAAATTCCAATAAGGTTTTTGCTTTTAAATTTCTAAATCTTACGCCTACTTTATCTTCTCTTTGGATTACGATCCAAACAAAATCTTTCCAATGACTGGTATATTTACCTTCTGGTGCAGTTAATAAATTAAGTGTCCCAGAATTTGTAAGCACTAGATCGCCGTCATTGATTATAATTTTTTCTGTAATGCCATCCTTCCAATACACTTTTCCATCTTCATAAATAAAATCTCCTACATGTTTTGGGAAAGCAGCATTGTCATATACCAAATCATTTGTTGAGGCCGAACCAAAACTGTTAACCCCTCTTTTAAACCAAAACAATCCTTCTAAATTCAACCAGCCATTAGGATCTTTCAATGCGGCGATTCGAGTGCCATCCCATTGTTTCAATTCTTCAGAGTAGGAATTTTTTTGTGCATTGGTTGGTCCAAAAACGGCCAAAGAAAGTATTGTTAAAATAGATAAGATAGAAATTTTTCTCATTTTATAATTTTGTTCGGTTAACTCGATCTGTATTCGATTTGTTGACGATGTCTAGCTAGTACTAGGACTCAAAATTAGACAATTATACTCGTCTATTTAGTTAGTAGTGCTTATTTTTTCTTTGTGTTAACAATAGTTTGATTAAATTTATGATGAAACATTTTAATCGTATGAAAAAAATACTATTTATTCTATCCCTTTCCGCTTTTTTCTTTGCATGTAAAAAAGAAACCGTAGCCCCTGCAGTAACAACAACAACAACTACCAATACAAATACGGCGCCTAATAAATGGATCCACGAAGTGATGACGTATTATTATTTATGGAGTGACAAAATGCCAAGCCTAGCGAATACCAAAACAGATGCTAAGCCTACAGATTATTTTTATACAATTTTAAATGATTATGGTAAAACAGATCGCTTTTCTTGGATCGACGAAAGCTATACCAATTTACAAAATCAATTAAATGGTGTTAGTACGGTGTTAGGCGTTAAAAACAATGCATTTTATACAGATGACTCCAGGACTAGCCTTGCATTTGTACTTGCTTATGTATTAAAGGGAAGTCCTGCCGAAAAAGCTGGATTAAAAAGAGGTGATATTATATTGAAAGTAGATGATCAAACCATCACTAGTACAAACTATACCACCATATTATCCAATCAGACTTTAAAACTTGGACTTGCTGATTTTGTGGGAGGTGCATTTGTATCCAATGGAAAATCGGTTACTGTTACAAAAGTTGAATTACAAACGAATCCAATTTTAGCAGATACCATTATTGCATGGTCTGGTAAAAAAGTGGGCTACCTTGCTTATAGTCAATTTCTCACAAGCTTTGATGATAGCTTGAGAGCTATCTTTGGTCGCTTTAAAACTGCAGGCGTGAATGAATTAGTTTTAGACTTTAGATACAATGGTGGTGGCTATGTGGTGTCTTCGGATTTAATTACCAATTTAACTGTAAAAGATGCCGCTGCTAAGGTGGGAAAATTAATGAATAAAAAAGTATACAATGCAACTTATACTGCTTATTTAGAAAAAAATTCTACTTCGAGTGCTTTTGAAACCTTATTCAAATCCGAACCCAATAATCTTGGCACACTCAATCGTGTCTTTGTGTTAACTGCAGGTAATACCGCTTCTGCGAGTGAATTGGTGATCAATAATTTACTACCATTTATGGATGTGATTTTAATTGGAGAGAATACTTACGGAAAAAATGTAGGCTCATTCACTATTACCGATCCTAATAAACGATGGGACTATGGACTACAACCAATTACTTTTCTTACAACGAATGCAATTGGAAAATCCGACTATGGTACAGTAAGCGGATTTACACCAAATTATATTCTAGCAGACAATGTATTACCATATAAAACTTTGGGCAACCCAGCTGAAACTTATTTTAGTAAAGCCTTGAGCATTATTGGTACTGTAGCATATCAACCAAGTTCTATTGAGCGTACTCAAAAATATACACGAACTTTGGCAAGTAAAGAATCCTTTTCTGATAATAAATGGTTAGACAGAAAGGAAATGTGGATTGACCCAAAATAATGAATACATGAATTTAAGGATACAAGTTTTTGTAACTGGCGGCACTTTTGATAAAGCCTACAATGAGTTAAACGGTAATCTTTTTTTCAAAGAAACCCATTTACATGAAATGCTTCATTTAGGCAGAAGCAATTTGGATTTATCGATTTCAACTTTGATGATGAAAGATAGTCTAGATTTTGTAGAAGTAGATCGTGCCATCATCGCTTCGGCATGTAATGCTACAGATGCAGAAAGAATTGTGATTACCCATGGTACAGATACCATGACTATCACCGCACTTTATTTACAAAAATATTGCCCGAACAAAACAATTGTACTCACAGGTGCAATGATTCCATACAAGTTTGGTAGCTCGGATGGTTTATTTAATTTGGGTAGCGCACTTGCCTTCACACAAGTACTTCCAACAGGCGTTTATATCGCCATGAATGGAAAATATTTTGAAGCAGATAAAGTCCGGAAGAACACCGATAAAGGCGAGTTTGAAGCAATATAAAATTACATTGCGAATCTCTTTTTATTAATTTGTTTATGCAGTGACTGCATTCCAAAGCTTAGCACGTATTTGTAAAGCTTCTATCGAAGCTTCTTCTGCTTCTTTCCACTTTACATCATCTTCTCCACAAAGCTCAGACACCATCTCTAAAGCTAAATGGCTATGATGGCCACCATCCACTTCGATATGTCGCTCTATATAATATTTAAAAATGGATACTTTTTCTGGTGCTTCTGCTACTAATTTTTCAAGTAATCTTGTGAACATATCTGGGATTAAATCCTCTCTTCCAAAAGTAAACACCGCCGCCTGCACATGCGCTGGTGCATGATTCACAATCTTAAATGTAAAGTTCAAAAAATCTTTTACAGCATCTGCGCAATTTAATTGTTGAATAGCTGCTTCTATGCTGGTTCCTAATTGAAGCGATTGCATCAAGCCTTGAATGGCATTAGTGGAAGCACCCATTTGACGCATGGCTTGTTGATACAATTCAAAATGACTGATGCGATTGTCAAAAGCATCTACATCAGACTCTTCGCCTAGCACAATTTCATTGATTAAATACCTTGTATTCGCCGATCCAATAGGTACCCAAGGTGTTTGCACACAGGTTAATTTTTGCTGTAAGGATTTCAGTAAACTCATAAAATCCCACACTGCAAACACATGCACTTCTGCAAATTTTTGCAATTCCGTTAAAGTTTGTATTTGATGGTATACAGGATGTGCTAACAATTGCGCTCTACTTGGCTCTATGGCTATTTTTAATTGCTGGATATGTTGATTCATACAATGTTTTGAAGAGCGCAAAGTTAAGTAAATATGAAAGTAAGATCAATGCTGTTTAACTAATCTTATATATGAGCCACAATATTTAAACTTTTTTGTAATTTGAAGTTCATTTAAAACCATTTGTTTAATTCTAGATTATGAAAACAATTAAAATAATGTATTGGGTTACTACAAGTATCATTTGTTTATTTGCTTCTACTGCTATTTTTATGAACTCTAAAATGGCTATCGATGGCGCAACACATCTTGGTATACCACGTTGGCTTGGACTTGAAGTAAGCATTGGTCAACTCTTAGGCTTAGTATTACTTATTGTTCCTGCAGTGCCTGCAAAGGTTAAAGAATGGGCTTATGTTGGATTTGGCATCATGTATATCACAGCAATGGTAGCTCATATTGCAGTAGGTGATCCATTGAACAATACCATTATGGCAATTTCATTCTTTGGTTTATTACTGCTTTCCTATACTAGCTTTCACAAAATTCAAGCAGCAAAAGCTTAGTACATGTTATTTTGGTAAAGCCGTCAATACTAATTTTAAGAATCCGTCGATTGATTTATCGTCCATCCATTTGATGACTGCAACGATATCGTTTTCCCTATCAACATAAATCGCATTGGTGCCATTACCGATATGCGCGTAGGCATTTGCAGGTGCAGATGGATACATTTTTTTATCCGTGTTTAAAAAATAATTCATAAACCCATAGCCGGTATTTGCTGTAGTTGGCGTCAATGATTGATTGATCCAATCCTCTGAAATAATTTGTTTGCCATTCCAATTGCCTTTTCTTAAAGTGAGTAGTCCAAATCTGGCCATATCATAGGCGTTGATAAATAAGCCACCACCAAAATGCCCGCCACCACTCACCGACTGAATCATTTTGCCATCCAACACGATCCATGCATTTTTATAACCAGTCCATGCCCATGTGTTACTAGCGCCAATAGGTTGCATCACTTGTTCTCTTAGTACTTCTGGCAAAGGCTTTCTCCAAACTATAGTGGCTGCTAATGCCAATGCATTGACTCTCGTGTCATTGTATTTATACACTGCGCCTGGCTCAAAACGTTTTCTTGTAGTCCACTCGTCTGGTTTATCAGAAGGTCTATCTGCCCAATCTGGCTTGCCCCATAAAACACCTTCCCAATCGCTTGTTTGTCTTAATAAATGATTCCAATTTATTTTTTGGTTGTGTTCGGTGTCAAAGGGATATATGAATGAAGTTTGATTGATAGGATTTTGATCTGTTGTTGGCGCATTTACAAGTTCAATTGGAGGAAGATAGGTATACACTTTATCTTCTATCGAACGAATCAATCTCTTTTCTACCGCTAAACCTACCACCGTGGATAACATACTTTTTGTGACACTGTTCACCATTTCTACTGCATGTAGATTACCCCATTCTGCGATAATATATCCTTTGTACACAATGATACCCGCAGCAGGACCACGGTTTGCCATTGGACCAATTGGATCAGAAAATGGTTCTTTACCAAATTGCATGGCTTGCGTAAGCATTAAATTTTTTGGAAATTTTGTCTCATGCGTTAACGCATATTGAATCGCTTGTTGGATTAAATTACTATCTATACGTAAACTAGTTAGTGATTTTCTTTCCCAATTGTCTACAGGCGGAAAATAAGTTTTTACTTGCGCAGTTGCGGTGACACCAATACAAAGTAAAAAAAGTAAAAATTGCTTTTTCATAAATCAGAAGTCTTTTAATTATTTTAGTTGCGAAGTATCCACTCTTGTTGGCGTGTCTTTTCCTGCAACAATTGACCCAGCACTTAAAGCAATTGCTTTAATTATTTCATTCATATTATCTAAATCCAAAGTCTCTATTTGATCCGATGCTTTATGGTAATTTGGCTCTGAATCCATTTTAGAAGTAGAGATGGTATGCGCCGCTACTCCCAGTCTAGCAAGTGTTGCATTGTCTGATCGGTAAAATAAATTTTGTTCTGTATAAGGATCAGGATAAAATTTAAAGGTAGATCCTTCTAAGTTTTTTTGTAAAATAGCACCCATATTGGTTTTATCAAATCCAGTGATATAAGCACTATTCTTTCCCCACTTACTTTCTGTGCCAATCATTTCGATATTAAACATCGCAACTACTTTAGCTGGATCCAATTGTTTTGAAAAATATTGAGCCCCGTATCCACCTACTTCCTCTGCCGTAAATGCTGCGAATAGGATGGTTCGCGCATTATTATTAAGTGCTTTATAATATTTAGATAGCATGATCATGGCAGTTGTTCCTGCAGCATCGTCGTTGGCGCCATTGTAAATAGAATCTCCGTTCACTATGTTTTTTGCATTGATCCCTAAGTGATCGTAATGACCGGAGAAAATTACATATTCATTTGGTAAAGTTTTTCCTGGAATCATGGCCACCACATTGGCTAATTTCATGGACTCTATTTGGTGACTCGCTTGTATCTCATATTTTACTGGTACGGTATTGGTTAATATAAAAATGATCGAAGCTTGATTGGAAGCTAAATTATTTTTAAAACGAACTAGTCTTCCAAAGTTTTGTGTATGCGACTCGTCTACTAGTACAATCGTTTTTTGGTTTGCACCAATGATTTTTGCAGCTGCCTGATTTAAATTTTCACCTGCTGCAATTTTAGCCACCGCATATCCTGTTGCTTCTGTGATTTTAATTTCTGGTTCAATTGTCACAACAATGACCTGCTTGTTGTCAATAACGGTCCCATCTAAACTTGCAGACAAGCTGATGAATTTTGGTCTATTGATAGAAAATGATTGTAAGAAATTATTATCTCCTTTTAAAGACTTTAATCCTGCAGACTCAAATTCCTTCGCGATAAACGCAGCAGCTTTATCGATACTAGGACTAAATGTTCTACGCCCTTCCATTTCGTCCGAAGCTAAAACGCGCTCTATCCTTTCTGTCTCAGACTTGGTGATTATTTTATTAATCATTTGGCTAATACCTAAACAAGGGATTAACAATGTGATACATATTAATTTAATCATTTTCATATTATCTATTTTAGAATTGCTTTAAAGATAATTTCATTTTGGATGCAAATGAAAAAAATGATGACAGCCGGAAATAAAAAATAAGCGTTTTAAACTTTTGAATTTGATAATTGTCTAAATTACTAATAAATAAATCGCATGCCGCTAAGCCCCCTTTCTAGCAATAAAGGACTTGAAACCTATCAAGGCCCTTGGACTAAGCAAACGACGACTCATTTATTAAATAGAGTGCTTTTTGGCGCTAAGCATGCAGAAATTCAACAATTTTTAGCAAAGGGGCTAAATGCTTCAGTCACGGCATTACTCAATCCGACAGATCCAATTCCTAGTCCTCCTCTCAATGAATACAATACAGCCACTGTCATTGATCCTGATGTTGCTCCAGGAGCTACTTGGGTCAACCAACCAACCAATGACGGCACCATCAACAGTTATAGAAGGAATAGTTTTAAAAAATGGCTTACTGGCGTGATGATTCATCAAGATGTAAGTATCAGAGAGAAAATGACCTTGTTCTGGGGTAATCATTTTGGAACAGAAGCAGATATCATTGCATTTGGCAATTATGTATATCAACACCATGATACTTTAAGAAAAAATGCCCTTGGCAATTTTAAAACTATGATCAAAGCGGTCACTATTGATCCTGGTATGCTGAGGTACTTGAATGGCTACTTAAATTCCGCAACTGCACCAGACGAAAACTATGGCAGAGAATTACAAGAACTATTTACTGTCGGCAAGGACAGCGCAGTCCAGTATACAGAGTCAGATGTAAAAGCAGCAGCAAGGGTTTTAACAGGATGGCGTATCAATACAAGCTTCAATAGTTATTTTGATTCGACAAGACATGATACAGGTAGTAAGCAATTTTCTAGCTACTATAATAATAAAGTGATTACTGGAAAATCAGGTGCTGCAGGGGCTGGCGAAACAGACGAATTAATTGACATGTTGTTTGCAAAAGAAGACATGGCAAAATATATCTGCAGAAGAATTTACAGATGGTTTGTCTATTATTATATTGACGAGACGATTGAAAAAAATATCATTACGCCACTTGCTACAATTTTCAAAAATAACAATTTTGAAATTAAGCCAGTATTGACTGCCCTATTTAATAGTGCGCATTTTTATGACCCCATATACTTTGGATGTCAAATCAAGAGTCCGATTGACCATGTCATTGGCACTTTGCGTAAAACCAATGTAGTTTTTCCAAATGCAATTACAGATTATGCAGACGCCTACATGCACTTTAATAATATGGTGGGTCAATTAACAAATTTTGGACAAAATCTTGTAGATCCACCTAATGTGGCTGGATGGCCTGCCTATTATCAGTCACCTGAATTTGGTGAATTGTGGATCAATGCCGATACACTACCAAAGCGAAATAAATTTACCGACTTGATGATTGAGACAGGCTACACCAGAAATGGTAAAAAGGTGATGATAGATTTAATCCCTTTTGCAAAAGCGATTTCTAGCAGTCCATCCAATCCCAATCAATTGATTCAGGATCTATTTGATCTTTTAATCTCAACCGAAATAGATCAAACGATCAAAGACAATTTAAAAAAACAAATTTTATTAAGTGGTCAAACTACAGACTACTATTGGACAGAAGCTTGGGATAACTATCAGTCAAGTCAAACTACAATCAACTTTAATTTGGTGAATACCCGATTGAAAGCACTTGTAAAATATATTATGAACCTGCCAGACTATCAATTAAGTTAAATGAAAAGAAGCACTTTTTTACGCAATAGTCTTGCAGTACTTACGCCTACAGTCATTAGCGGCAATCCAATCCATGTGTTAAACAACCACAGCATGGTTGAACCAGATGTGCTAGCGAATGTAAACAATGACAGGGTGCTAGTCATTATTCAACTGAATGGAGGGAATGATGGACTCAATACTGTGCTTCCGATTAGTCAATATGGAGCTTACTATAATGCAAGAACCAATATTGCCATTCCCGAAAAAAAGATACTAGGTTTAAATGGATTTGATGCAACAGGATTGCATCCGTCCATGACAGCCATGCAAAGATTATTCAATGAGGGACAACTTGATGTTGTGCAAGCAGTGGGTTATCCTCAGCCAAATTTTTCACATTTTAGAGCAACCGATATTTGGATGAGTGGATCTGATAGCAGCCAATATTTAAATACTGGATGGGTTGGACGTTTTTTAGATAATAATTACCCAGGCTTTCCAGATAATTATCCAAATGAAGTAGATAAGGATCCCTTAGCTATTCAAATTGGTTCAATTACTTCGCTCACTTGTCAAGGGCCAATCGTGAATATGGGCATGAGTATTTCTGATCCAAGCGCGTTTTATAATTTATTTGATGGGGCTGAACAAGCCGTTCCCAATACCAATGCGGGGTATGAATTAAGTTTTATCAGAAGAATTTCAAAGCAGACCAATAAATATGCTACACGCATTAAAGCGGCTTCTGATGCTGTAAAAGAACAAGTTGCTTATCCTAATACAAGTCTTGCCAATCAATTAAAAATTGTATCAAGATTGATTAAAGGAGGATTGAAAACAAAAATATACTTAGTGAATTATGGTGGATTTGATACGCACGCTGGTCAAGCGGTGACAACAGATACCTCCACTGGTACACATGCAAATTTATTAGGAGCGGTATCTGATGCTATAGGTGCTTTTCAGAATGATATCAAAAATCAAGAAATCGAAGATAGAGTCATTGGCATGACCTATTCAGAATTTGGAAGAAGGATTAAATCTAATGCAAGTGGTGGAACAGATCATGGTGCTGCTGCCCCTTTATTCTTATTTGGTAAAAATGTAAGAGGTGGCGTATTTGGCGAAAATCCAACAATACCTGCTAATGTAACAGTGGGTGATAATGTACCTTATCAATATGATTTTAGAACCATTTACAATTCGATTTTAAAAAATTGGTTCTGTGTAAAGGATATAGACAACCAAGAAATCATGCTCAAGCAGTTTCCAACTTTAAACTTAATCAATGCAAGTGCTTGTGCAATAGAAATGAAAAATCCTGTATTTGAAAAAAATGCAATGATTGTGGCATATCCAAATCCGTTTTCAAATCAATCAAGAATAGAATTTAAAACGGAGGGAGGACATACTTTAGTTCAATTACTTGATACCTCTGGCACGGTCATAAAATTATTAGTAGATGCCACTTATAGTTATGCTGGCATGAATAGCGTCACTTTGGTTGGTAGTGATTTAAAAGCAGGTGTGTATTACATTAGAATTCAAAATGGAATACATCAATATGTCAAGACCATAATAAAGCTATAAAGTAAAATTGTTTTAAACTTTTTGAATTCTTTTTGGTCTAACTTCAATACGAATGACAGACCAAGCACTCATTATACAATTTCAAAAAGGCGACTCCAAAGAGGGCGCATTTACACAACTCTTAAAGAGGCATCGCGAACCTGTTTTTTTTCAGATTAAGAAAATGGTGCTCGAGCATGCAGACGCAGATGATATTGCACAATCTGTTTGGATCAAAGTTTGGAACAAATTGGATGGTTTTAAGCAAGAAAGCGCCTTTAGTACATGGCTTTTTAGGGTAGCTTATAATGAAACCCTCAACTTTATAGCCCAGAAAAAACGATTGAAAACACATACTACTCAAAATGAGCTGGACCATAGTTTAGAACATCCATCTAGCCAAAATGCATTAAAAGAGACTACCATCCAGATTAAATTAGAACGTGCTATTGCAGAATTGCCTGAAAAACAACGATTTGTATTTATGTTAAGGTATTACGAGGCCTTTGACTACGAAAAAATAGCTTCTATCACTGGTACAACTGTTGGTGGGGCGAAGGCTAATTATCACCAAGCTATCAAAAAAATGACCTCAATTCTTGAACAAGCTTAAACCTTTGACCTAACAAATAGTCTAATTTAAGATATGAACGACATGAACGATATGGAAAACGAATCAATTTCAAAAGGATTAGAAGAAGCCCTTAAAAGCTTTGAGGCAAAAACCAAGCAGGCACCTTTGGGTTATTTTGATCAATTTGAACTGGATTTAATGCAAAAAATTAAAGCTAAAGGACAAGCGCCACAAAAAGCGCGTATTGTTAACCTGTTTTTAAATGAAAGAAAGTACTTGGTTGCTGCAAGTTTGCTTTTTGCCATTGCAACTGGATACCTATTTTTTACTAAGGCAGAAAATACAACAACTCAAATAGCAAAAGTTGAAATGATTGAAATTGAAACTTTACCTTATGAATTGATTGAAGCCCATGTGAATAATAATGAACATATAGCTGAAGTAGAATGGAACAGTGCCATTGAAACTGCTGGAACTAATTTGATATCAAGCAATAATTAAATAAAAATTTTTAAAAATCAAATTTGTTTTAAACTATTACAAAATAAATTCGTCTAAATTTAAAATAACCATTTTATGAAAAAAATACTATGCCTCTTTAGTTTTATTGTAACTGTTTTTGTAGCTCAAGCACAAGAGCGACCAATGAATGGTCGTAATATGCAGCCCCCACCTCCAAGACAAATGACAAAAGAGCAAAGAGAACGACTAGAATTATTTAAAATTCAGTTCATTACAAAAAAAATAGACCTGACTCCTGCAGAAGCTGAAAAATTTTGGCCGGTATACAATGAACAAAAAGATGCTAGCCAGAAATTGATGCAAGAAAAAAAAGATGATGAAATTGAATTTCAAGAAGCGATGCTAGTAATAAGAAAGAAATTTAAAAAAGACTTGATGCCAATTTTAAAAACAGAAGATAGAGTGAATCTGGCTTTAAAAGTAGACAGAGAACTTTTAAATAGAATGCGCAACGAAATGATGCGTAGAAAGCAACCAATGTAAAATTACATTTGTTACTGATTAGAGCGCAATAGCCGGGGGGCTATTGCGCTTTTTTTATTTTATAAGTTCTAAATGGTATTCTTGAATCAGAGCAGGATTTTCTGGACTTAAAGTAAAACTTAATTTTAGATTTTGTTTAGCTCCGTTCAAAATACAATAACCCCTTAATTGATTCTCCGCAATCATTTTTCCATATAATTTGATAGTGCCTGCTTGTTCAAATAGTTGTTTGGCTTCTGCCTTTAACTCATCCAATAAATAGTCGTCAAAAAAGTTTTCAGCAAAAATGACTGGAATCTTTTCCCAGCTAGGGATAATTTGAAGTAACTCTTTTTGGCGTTGTTCAAGTATTGGAGATACAGTAACGATTCTTGGTTGAAGCTTTGCGATTTTAACTAAGGTGTCTAGGACAATCAAGTTCATTGTGGAAGTTGGTGCGTAGGTATGGTTCGCAAAAAAGATGACACCCAATCCATAGTCTGGTAAAAAACGCCAATTGCTACCAAAACCTGGAAGGCCTCCACTATGTCCAATACTTGTTTTTGCTTCGGCATCATGCATCCAATTTAATCCATAACTATAACTAGATGTTGTTGCTAATTTTTTTCCAGATGGAAATTGATAATTTGGATTGAGTCCAATGAACGTATAAGGTTGATGCATTTCTCTCACGGTGCTCCTTTTGATCACTTTGTTTTCAGCTTCGTTCCGCTCAGGCCATGCAGCTTGATGCAGGGCAAGATATTTTGCAAAATCATCTATAGAAGTAATCATACCACCCATGGCGCCATAAATTCCGTCTTTTAATAATGGCACATTCACCCAATTGCCCTTGATGGTGCGATAGCCCTTTGCTAAATTTTCTTTGGAGATGGTCCTGTATTCGTAAGTGGTATGCTGCATACCTAAAGGATCCAAAATGGATTGTTTAATGTAGGCATCGTAAGTTAAACCTGATACTTGATGTATGATATAACCCAACATCGCAAAACCAAGATTGCTGTATTCATAATAGGTCCCTGTGGTATTTGAAAACGAAAGTCCTTTTTCAATCAACGCAATCAGATCTGCCTCAGAATCATCTAATTGTCTATCTCCCCATGGATTGTCTTCGGGGAAGCCAGCCTGATGGGACATCAAATGACGAATAGTAATAGGTGCACCATCCTTGGTCAAAACTTGGCCTTTCATGGCAGGAATATATTGATCAATGGGATCGTCTAGCTTTAATTTTCCAGCATCTCTTAATTGCAAAATAGCCATGGTAGTAAAACTCTTGGACATAGACGCAATACGGAACATGGTCTGGTCATTTGCAGGAATTTTATCTTCAATATTCGCCCATCCAGCTGCTTTTTTAAATAACAATTCTCCATCTAATACAATGGCGAAAGCATAAGCCGGGAAATGGTGTTTTGTTGCATATTCTTTATATAAATCTTCCACAAGAGGCATTGCTGCCTGTAGTTTTGCCTTTCTATTTTCATCTGCAAATACTGCAGGCTTAAACTGATTGGTGGTTTGAGCAAACCCATTGATGCACAACAATGGAGCTAAAAATAAACTTGTAAATAAGGTTGTTTTCATAGTAGTGTATTCATCACAAATTAGGTTATAATTCAAAAAAATGCGTTAATTTTCTATACTTAATAATACAACTATGCGTAAACAACTTTTTTTAGTATTACTTGCTTTGCCCCTTTTGATTTTTGGTCAACAAAAAGCCAATTATGATTTAGCCGCAAGATTTTCTCCAAAGAAATTAGATAAGATGATTTTCTCCTTATCTGTTGATCCTCATTGGTTAAAACAATCCAATAAATTTTGGTATACCTATGAAACAAGTGAAGGAAAACAATGGATGATTGTAGACCCAGTAAAAAACGAAAAGAAGGCGATGTTTGACAAAGATCAACTAGCTGCATCCTTAACAAGAATCATCAAAGACCCATTTGATGCGCAACATCTTCCGATTGACTCTTTAAAGTTTATCAAAGATGAGAACTGGATTCAATTTGAAGTAAAAAGTAGCCTTGAAATAGATAAGCCAGGTGCTAAAAAAGATGCGAAGGCTGAAAAAATTAAAAAAGTATTTTACTTTGAATACAATTTGAACACTGCTCAATTGAATGAGCTGGTTGGATTTGTAAAACCGAAAAGAAAGCCAAACTGGGCGAATATTGCACCAGATCAATCTAAAGTAGTTTTTGGTCGTAACTACAACCTCTACTACATGGACAAAGCCAATTATGAAAAAGCTTTGGTGAATGAAGACGATAGTTCAATTGTTGAAACAGCCATTACAAAAGATGGTATCCAAAATTTTGGTTGGCATGGTGAAGGTGGGGAAACAAATGTAGATGCAGAGAAAAATAAAAATAAAAGAAAACCTGTAGGTGGTTATTGGAGTGAAAATAGTAAACAGTTTGCTATTGTAAAAGTAGACAACAGAAAAGTAAAAGATTTATGGGTGATCAATAGTATTGCAGATCCAAGACCAACATTGGAAACTTATAAGTATTGGATGCCGGGCGAGAAAGATGCACCAGTAGATCATTTAATGTTGGTAGACATGGTGAACTACACCAATAAAGAAATCAATGTATCTCTATACAAAGACCAAGACATTGCAATGTGGAATAAGTCTGCAGCTGTAAATGCTAGAGATGATGAATTCAGGCCGATGATTTGGCTAGGAACCAATGAGCAATTATACCTTGCAAGAACTAGTCGTGATTTAAAAAAGATCGACCAATGTATCGTGAATACAACCACTGGTGAAGTAAAAGTAGTGGTGGCTGAATCATTGAATACTTCTATTGAAATTAAGAAACCAGAATTAATAAAAAATGGCGCAGAATTGATTGAATGGAGTGAGCGTGATGGATGGGCACATTTATATTTATATGATGGTCAAGGAAATTTAAAAAATCAAATTACACAAGGTGCATGGCATGTGGAAGAAATAATTGGCGTGGATGAAGCTAAAAGAGTAGTGTATTTTTCTGGAAATGGAAAAGAGTCCATGACTGGTGGTAAAGAAGATCCTTATTACATGCATTTGTATAAAATCAATTTGGATGGTACTGGCTTGCAATTATTAAACGCAGGAAATTTTGATCATAGTTTTAGCTTGAATGATAACAATACTTATTTTGTTAACACTTCATCTAGAGTGAATACGGTGCCTGTATCTAGCTTACATAGCGCTGACGGGAAAAAATTAATGGATTTGGAAACTGCAGATTTAAGAAATCTAATGGCATCTGGTTATAAATTTCCTGAAACATTTAAGATTAAAGCAGATGATGGTATCACCGATTTATATGGCGTAATGTATAAGCCTTATGATTTTGATAGCACTAAAAAATATCCAATCATTGAATACGTTTACCCAGGTCCTCAAACAGAGTCTGTGAACAAGTCTTTCAGCAAGGGTATGGATCGTATTGACCGATTGGCTCAATTAGGTTTTGTTGTGGTAACAATGGGTAATAGAGGAGGTCACTACGCAAGAAGCAAATGGTATCACAATTATGGTTATGGTAATTTAAGAGACTACGGCCTTGCCGATAAAAAAGCGACCATCGAACAATTAGCAGATAGATTTACTTTCATCGATAGAAACAAGGCGGGTATACATGGTCATAGCGGTGGTGGATTCATGAGTACAGCAGCTATATTAGTGTATCCTGATATCTTTAAGGTAGCGGTAAGTAACGCAGGTAACCATGATAATAGTGTATACAACAGATGGTGGAGCGAAAAGCATCATGGCGTGAAAGAAAATATTTCTGAGAAAGGCGATACGACTTTCAGTTATATGATTGATAAAAATCCAGACCTAGCTAAAAACTTAAAAGGAAAATTATTATTGATTCATGGGGAGATTGATAACAATGTGCATCCTGCCAATACTTTAAGAGTAGTGAATGCATTGATTAAAGCCAATAAGCGTTTTGACATGTTGATCCTTCCAACGCAAAGACACGGCTTTGGAGATATGAATGAATATTGGTTCTGGAGAACTGCAGACTATTTCTCTAAATATTTAATGGGTGATAACACAGAACGTTCTGTAGATATTGATGAGTTAAATAAAGATGTAGAACGTAAGAAATAAAAAGTCAATTTTCAATTATTGAATTAAATAGATTTAAGGATTGATTTAGCGAAAAAAACGCTCCGAAATTTCGGAGCGTTTTTTTATTTTAAATAGCGTTCACATTTTTTCCAATACCCAAAAAAACTTGGATAATACCCATTGACTTCTGGGAATAACCAATCTCTTGCTTCTTGTATTCCTTTATAATGCTGGGTTGTAGGGTGTTCTTTAAAATAGATATTAGTTTGAATAGACTGGGATAGCACTTCAAAATTACCAATGAAAACTTGAATGCCTGGAATATTAGTAGTGGCTAAGTCTATCACAAATTGCAATACTTTTTCTGTAACAGGAAATTGTTCAAAATGATTGGGCTCTAGTAATAAGATACGATTTACTTCTTCATCAGCATGCCAGATCGGATCCAAATTAAAACTATTATAAATACAAAAAGGTTGATTAGATAATATCTGATTGATATCAAAAAGATTTGATTGATTTGTCTTTTCAATATTTTTCAAAATAGCCATGGTGTCTATCTCAAATGCTTGATCTAAAGGATAAGGCCAGTTGACTGAAAGATTTGGTTGAATTGTATCCGAATGATCGAAAATAGAAGTTTGCAAATATTCATATTCCCTATCTAAAAAAGTACCCAGTTGTTTACTATTAGTATATTTATTGATGTTTTCTTGATTGGCAATATACTGTTTACTACTAAAACTGCCTGCTACCCATTGCCAACTTAAAAAATTTGCAGCAGGATCATGGTCTAATAAATTTGCATACATCCATTTGGCACCAGGCAACCATGCTGCTTTAAAAATGTTTGAATGCAACATCGAAATATACATGCGCACATGATTGTGCATCATACCATGCGCATACAAATGATGTATTGCATTGTCAAGCGCTTGAATTCCTGTGTTGCCTTCACCGATTGGATTCGGTAGCGATTGTAGTACAACTTTTGCTTGGGCTGATTTTAGGTCTTGTAAAATCAAGTCGCCTTTTTGTTGCCAAACTCTTTGGAAGTACTCCCGCCATGCCATTTGTTGCATCAACCCTATCCATTCCTGTTGATGATACTTGTTTTTAAGCTCCTCCATCGCCAATACAGGACTCAGCAATCCCCTCGAGATATAGGGCGACCAATTGGTCAATGCCCCATTGGTGTAATTCCTAGTGGCATGGTATTTACCTGGCTGATATGCTTTCACCTGCTCTAGAATGGATGCATATGTCAAATTCATAAATTGTATAATTAGTAGTCAATAATGAACAATTTTAACTGTAAAATGTTTAAAAAGAATGCAGGTTCAGCTCGTATTTCCACATCAACTTTATAACCAGTCCGAAATAGGTATTGGCGGAGGTGACTTTTACATCATTGAATCTGATCTCTTTTTTCTTCAATACCAATTTCACCAGCAAAAGCTGTTGTTTCATAGAGCTTCGATGAAATACTATACCCAACAACTTACACAAAAAAAGTATCACTGTCACTATATTGATGCGAAGGACTCAAATGCTTCAATTGCTACCTTGGTCAAGATGCTTAAGTCCAAAGGCATTCAAAAAATTAAACTGTATGACCCTTGTGATTACTTGTTAGATCTACAATTAAATAAGGCAAGCAAGCAATATGGAATCGAATTAATCTACACGCCGAGTCCTAATTTTTTAAATAATGTGCCAGAAAGTGTGGAGCTACTTGGCAATAAGAAAACTTATTTTCAAACGAGTTTTTATACTGAACAACGTAAACAAAGAAAAATTTTAATCAATCCAGATGGAAGTCCCGTTGGTGGACAATGGAGTTTTGATGCAGAGAACAGAAAAAAAATTCCAAAGAATACCCCTATACCTGCGATTCATTTTTTCGAATCCAACGAATACATAGAAGAGGCGAAGCAATATGTAAAAGTAAATTTCAAAAATAATCCAGGTAAATTGGATGCACCTTTTAAAGCAATTAATAAAGATTTATATTATCCCGTTACGCATGCCGATGCAAAAAAGGCAATGGATCAATTCATTGCTGAGAAGCTAGAGCAGTTTGGTATATATGAGGATGCAATGGTAGTAGCAGAAAAAACTTTATTTCATAGTGTCCTAAGTCCATTAATCAATGTGGGCTTGATTCAACCTACTGAATTATTAAATGCATTATTAGAAGCTTACCAAAAATCCAAAGCGCCTATTAATAGTATCGAAGGGATTATTAGGCAAATCATTGGATGGAGAGAATTTGTGCAGTTGACTTATCGCAAAATTGGTAGCCAACAAAGAACAAAAAACTTTTGGGGCTTTACTAAAAAAATGCCTCCATCTTTTTATGATGGTACCACAGGAATTGACCCAATAGATAGTAGTATTAAGAAGCTACTAGAATCAGGTTACAATCATCATATTGAAAGACTGATGGTCTTAGGTAATTTTATGTTACTCTGTGAAATAGCACCTGATTCCGTATACCAATGGTTTATGGAAATGTATATCGATGCATATGATTGGGTAATGGTACCGAATGTATATGGCATGTCTCAATTTGCCGATGGAGGTATGATCACCACGAAGCCCTATATCTGCGGATCCAATTATTTAATGAAGATGGGAGACTTTCCTAAAGGTGAATGGCAGGCCATATGGGATGGCTTATTTTGGCGCTTTTTATCCAAGCAACGAGTGGTGTTTGCAAAAAATCCAAGATGGGCAATGCTCTTAAGTACATGGGATAAGATGCCAGAAGAAAAAAGAGCGCATCATTTAAACAACGCTGAAAAATTTTTACTAGATTTAAAATAAAAAAGCATCCACGATAAAGATGAAGCATATACCAGCAGAACCTATATTAAAATCTGAATGGGTCGAGAAAGATAGAGACCGCATTATTGAAATGGCCTGGGAGGATCGTACCCCATTTGAAGCAATACAATTTCAATTTGGATTGAGTGAAAAAGAAGTGATTGAATTCATGCGAGCTAACTCTAAGCCCTCTAGTTTTAGAATGTGGCGTAAGCGGATGGCTTCCAGAAAAACCAAGCATGCTGTATTAAGAAATACGGACGTCATTAGATTTAAATGTAGTAGACAAAAAACGAGTGGTAATAAGATTTCAAAAAGATAGCGCGACTTGAAAGTCGCGCTATCTAATTTTCTATTCAAGAAGATTTTATCAATTTATATTAGATTCTTAAATTAGAATCACTTTTTAGACTTCTGTTTTTTACACCCTTCGCTACAATACTGCACTTCATCCCAAGATCTTTCCCATTTTTTTCGCCAACTAAATGGGCGACCACAGGCTTTGCAAATTTTTTCTGGTAAATTTTCTTTTTTTACACCTTTCATGTAATGATAACAATTTCGCTTATAAATGGTTGAAGATTGATTCTAATTATTCATCTCCTAGCTCACAATCGGCTGTCCTTCTTTTACCCACTCATTGATACCGCCACTATAATTAGCAATATTGGTATAGCCTTCTTTAACCAATAAAGAATAACCAATTGCAGCTCTATCCCCACCTTGACAATGCAAGATTACAGGCTTGTCTTTTGGCACTTGATCTAAATTTTGCAATAAGGTTCCAACAAATACATTTTTTGCACCTTCAATATGTCCGCTATTGTATTCGGCAACACCTCTTATATCAATGATTTGAGCATCCTTATTGGCTTTTACTGTATCAATCAATACCATATTAGAATGTGCTAAAGTTCCAGTATACACTTGGCTGATTTTAGACGTATCTACAAATCCCAAAATATTGTCTAGGCCAATACGCATTAATTTTCTTGTTAAATCGTCCATTTGAGTTGGATCAGCAATTAAAATAAATTGCTCATCATAAGAAACAAACCAGCCCATCCAAGTCGCAAATTTATTATTCCCTTGAATATTGATACTTCCTGGAATGAAGCCGTTTTGAAATTCTAATTTATTTCTTGTATCAATTAATTTGATTCCCTTATCCATGGCAGATTTTAAATCCGCACTCAATAATTCTTTAATCTTTGGCACTTCGATTAATAAAGGACGATTGACTTTATTCAATTCCTTCATTTTAGCAAAGTACTTAGGTGGTTCTGGTTGGTCTGTCAATAAAAACTGAACGAATCCTGCTTTATCTGCACCGTATTGAAATGCCCAGTTTCTTTTTTTCTCATATCCAACTGTAGTGCTTGGTACCGCGCCTAAAGCCTTGCCACAAGCAGATCCAGCGCCATGCCCAGGCCATACTTGTATAAAGTCTGGTAGGTCTGTAAACAAATGAATTGAGTTATACATTTGTTCTGCTCCAATCTCTTGTGTACCTATGAATCCTGCAGCTTTCTCTAATAAATCTGGACGACCAATATCTCCCACAAATACAAAGTCACCTGTAAATAACATTACTGGCTCTTTACTTGCAGGCGTATCCGTTAATAAAAAACTAATACTCTCTGGCGTATGTCCTGGAGTATGAAGCACTTCGATTTTTAAATTACCTACCATCACTTCTGTGCCATGTTTTAAACCTTCGTGTGCAAACTCATATTCCCATCCGGTTCCACCTTCATCTGATAAATACATTTTAGCACCTGTTACAGCAGCAAGTTCACGAGAACCCGTTAAAAAATCGGCATGAATGTGGGTTTCAAAAATATGCGTGATTTGCATATTATTTTGTTTCGCAATTTCAATATAGGTGTCAATATCGCGCTTTGGGTCAATGACTGCAGCTACACCATCTTTTTGACAGCCTATGAAATAACTAGCTTGAGCTAAAGTTTTGTCGTATACGTGTTGAAAAAACATATTGCTACTTTTTTATTGATATTAATAATGTGTTCTTTTTGTTTGTTGATAACCTATTTAAGGTATTTCAGAAAACAAAGTTGCATATTATTATTGCTATTATTTGTGACATATATCACAAATTTAAAGAATCATATTTATCTAATATCCTGTTTTTAAATAACTCCACCCTTCCTCTTGTTTTATAACCAGCTCTGCCACGCCAGATGGAACAGAACCTACAGAAGGAATCAGCATCTCCTTCTTAATCCCATATTTATTCATTGTGTTTTCACAAGCATTGAATGTAACACCAAGCTTTGTCATAGATTCTATTTCAGCCACTAGGTGTGATTTTTCATTTACTAAAAAATTCAAAGCCTTGCCATGCACGACCACTTCTATCTTGACGTTTCCAGGCCATACTTTTTGAAAATTACGAATATTGCCAAGTATGCTACTCCATACAGCCGTGTCAGCAGTATTTAATTGCATCACAACCTGATGCACTTTTACTTGTTTATCTTGCGCCATGACCACCACACTAGAACTTAACAAAAAACACAATGCAATTAGATATAAATTTTTCATGATAGTTAATTCGTTTTTTGATGAATAGTATCCACTCAATTTACAACATTTATAACATAGTTCTTGGACCGTATTAGATTCTTTACTTTTAAATTCATTTAATTACACCAATATATTTGTTAAAAAAATTGGGCAGGTGACATTTATCACCTACCTTTTATTTTTATAAAAGCACCTTTGTGTTAAATAATATTTCATGGAAATAATAGGCTATTTGGCTTCAATTTTTATTGGTATCTCTCTTGGCTTAATTGGCGGAGGCGGTAGTATTTTAACTGTTCCTGTTTTAGTGTATCTTTTTCATGTTGACCCGGTACAAGCAACTGCTTATTCTTTGTTTATAGTGGGGGCAAGTAGCCTTGTTGGTGCTTGGCCCAAGTATAAGCAAGGTTTTGTGCATCTAAAAACAGCCATTATCTTTGGTATACCTTCTATTATTTCTGTATATGCCACAAGAAAATTTTTAGTGCCTGCAATACCATCTAATTTAGGTGAATTTGGAGGTCTGATAGTTACAAAATCATTATTGATGATGTTGCTTTTTGCAATCTTAATGATCGCGGCATCCTTCTCTATGATTCGCTCTAAGTCCAGCAAAGAGACGTTTACAGAAGGTGAACAAAAATTTAATTACCCTTTGATCTTAATAGAAGGTGCTTTTGTGGGCTTGCTAACTGGTTTAGTGGGTGCAGGCGGAGGATTTTTAATAATCCCAGCCCTAGTGATGTTGAGTCAACTCCCAATGAAACAAGCGGTGGGTACATCTTTGCTTATTATTGCTGCTAAATCTTTGATTGGGTTTACTGGTGATCTTAGTAACAGAACAATGGATTGGACCTTATTATTAAGTGTTACTGCACTTGCCATTACAGGCATTTTTATTGGGGACAAATTAAGCAAGCACATAGACAGTAATCAACTAAAAAAAGGATTTGGATGGTTTGTTTTAGTGATGGGCTTATATGTCATCGTACAACAATTATTTTTTCCAATTTCAAGTGCACATTAATTTTATCGAATCTCTATTTTAAGCATATTGATCATGAAGAAACAATACCTGGTGATAATGGGCATCGTATCAATTATTGCGATCTATTTTTTAGTAGGTTTTATAGCTGGAGATTATTTCAAGATAGATGGAAATATGACTTCAACAGATAGTACATGGGTTGGACCGAGTCTTTATATAGATAATGCTACTTTAGGAGAAGAGCGTGCGCTCATTATTTATGGACAGGATTTAATTGCGCATACTTCTAAATACTTAGGCCCAAAAGGATCGGTAGCACAAATCACCAATGGGATGAATTGTCAAAACTGTCATTTACAAGCTGGTGCAAAAGCATGGGGTAATAATTATGCGGCTGTTTTTTCGACCTATCCAAAATTTAGAGATAGAAGTGGCCAAATAGAAACGATCTATAAACGTGTTGCAGACTGCATGGAAAGAAGCTTGAATGGGACTTCTGTAGATAGTACTAGTAGAGAATTCAAAGCCATTTATGCTTATATCAAATGGCTAGGTCAGGCTGTTAAAAAGGGGGAGAAGCCGATTGGATCTGGGATTGAAAAATTGCCCTATTTAGATCGTGCAGCTGATCCTAAAAAAGGACAAATTGTTTATGCAGCTCAATGTCAAAGTTGTCATGGCGCAAATGGAGAAGGACAATTAGCACCTGATGCATTAGAATATACTTATCCTCCACTATGGGGATCGCATAGTTATAATGATGGCGCAGGTTTATATAGGATCGGTAATTTCGCAGGTTATGTGAAAAATAATATGCCCAACTTATTGGCTACTCATAAAAATCCAACATTAAATTTGGAGGAGTGTTGGGATGTGGCAGCCTATGTGAATAGCCAATCAAGACCTCATAAGGACCAGTCAATAGACTGGCCAAAATTTGAAAAGAAACCACTTGATTTTGCAATTGGTCCTTATGCAGATGGCTTTTCAGAAAGTCAGCATAAATATGGACCCTTCAAACCTATTCAAGCATTCTACAATCAATAATTGATTTGATTTGAATATTTAAACCATTTTAGTTTTCCTGTTGCTATTAAAAAGAGCAAACAAGGAGGCTGTAATGATAACACCAATTCCTCCAGCAGTTATGCTAGCAAGTATTGGTGCTGCAGGACCTTGCGCATGATTGATACCCCATAAAGCCCAAGCAACTACTAAAGCAAATGGAACTGCTTTGAATTTCTTTAACATCAACACAGCAAGTAAAATTGCAATCAATATCATTGCTGCACTCCAGTAAACGGGCGAAATACTAAAAGCAGTCCATTTATAAGCAACAAGCAAGGCAGTGATATTAGCGATTGTTGCCACCGAGATCCAACCCAAGTATACTATGAATGGCGTTTGTAAAATAAATTTTTGAGTTGTAGTCAATGCGCCCGCCACTGTGCTACTTTTTAAAAATAATTGAATGAGCGTGCTTAAAAATAATAACATAATCACCACCGATACTTCAATTTGTAAATAATGCCAAGCTAGTATCCAAGCCATGTTAAAGACGCAAGTCAATAAAAAATAAATATTGATACGCTCTATCAACGAAAATGCTTTTGGATATTGTTCTTGCTTCAGTGTATAATAAGTAAAGCCAATGGTATAGGATAACAACAATAAATAAATGATGCCCCAAATAGAAAATGTAAATCCGGCTGGCACAAATGCATTTGGATAGAATGCAGATATCTGGCCAGTATTATATCCATTGATGGGTAAAATATTGGCCAGTGCATTCACTGCAATCACACCTAAAAACAAGACCCAGGTGCCGATTATTTTCATTTTAAATACTTGTTGAACCAATTGATATGTGCGTTATGACGATGCACAATATAACTTGGCACGCGAATACCATGGTTTTGATTTGGATAGATAATTAATTCAGTAGGAATACCTTCTGATTTAAATGCTTGATACATTTGTTCAGCACCAATTACAGGCACATTAAAATCTGCCTGACTTGCCATGAATAAAACAGGTGCTTTAATCTCCTTTACTTTATAGAATGGATAAGACAAAGCCTCCCATTTCTTTGGATTTTCCCAAGGCTTGCCAATTTCGGACTCATATTGTGCAACATATTGATCTGATCCATACACTGAAATCATGAGTGAACTTCCTGCACCGCTTACCCCAGCTTTAAATCGCTTATCTGTAGCAATGGTATAATTCGTCAAAATACCACCATAACTCCATCCTGCGATACCTAATCTATTAGGATCTACAATGCCCTCTTTGATTAAATAATCTGCCGCACCAATAATGTCTTTTACTTCCTTGTTTCCCCAGTCGCCTGCAATAGCACTTACATAAGCTAGGCCTCTTCCGCTACTTCCTCTATAATTTACATTGGCCACCGCATAGCCCGCTTGCGCATAAATACGACTAGTCATATCAAATGCATAATCATCTTGTGCCACAGGACCTCCATGGATAAACATGATCAATGGTAAATTTTTTGCTCCGCTATCTGGTAAATGTAAAATACTTGATACGATTGTTCCATCAGATGAAGTGGATTGAAAGCCTTTATGGTATCCTTTTTTTAAACTTGCTACAAATGCATCTTGCAAATGCGTCAATCTTTTAGTGGTTTTATTTTGATAACTATAAATTTCACTCGGTGTTTCTAAATTACTATACATTAAAACCATATCCCCCTTATCATTCATATCCATTGAAGTATACACACCCATCTCATTGGTTAACAATTCAGGTTGTTGTGTTTGAATATTAAATTGAACTATATTTTGCTTTCTATCATCTTCTACTAATGATAAAATTGACTGCCCGTCTTTAGCCCAAAAGATGGAAGAGAAAGAACGATCATATTTTGAAGAAATAATTTTAGCAGTATTTGTTTTGATATCATAAATGCCAATTTGTGCTAATGAATACATATCAAAATCTTTGTCAGAACTAGATTGTAAAAATGCAATTTTAGAATTGTCTGGGCTAAAAACTGGGCTATTATTACCGCCATTAAAATTTGTAAACTGTAATGGTGTAGCACCTTTGGTAAGTGCTAGTAAAAATAAATCAGTATTGGTATTTTTATCAGGATTAGCCGTGACATTGCTTGCATAAGTAATCATCTTATCGTCTGAACTAATAGCCACATCCCCCTCATTGTAATTACCGCTTGTTAATGTATCTAATTTTTTTGTTGCTAAATCAAATAAATAAATATGTGTTTTACGATTGTCTAAATAACCTTCGTTGTCCTGTTTGAATTTGTACCTGGTCATTTCATAAGGTGTTCTAACTTTAGACTTTGCAGTATCTGCGTAGTTAAAGTCTTTTACCACTACAATCATTTTTTTACCACTATTAAACCAAACATAATCATTAATCTCTCCTTTGATATTCGTTAACTGAACACCTTCTCCACCACGACGATCCATTAAAAATACTTGTGAACCCTTGTCCTCATCTTTCCCCTTCGTTAAATAAGAAATAAATTTTCCATCAGGGCTCCATTGGTAATTGCCAACACCCATTGTTTGTTCTGTTAACGTGATGGTCTCTTTGCCGTCAGACGACATCATATACAATTTGGACACCGATCTATCTTTTGCAACATCAATTTTTGATTGACCATACAAAATCCAACTTCCTTCTGGAGAAATTTTAGGTCTTGAAACTGCTTCCATTTTATAAACATCAGTTGGAACTTGCGCCGTCATTACATTAGCAATGCAAATAGAAAAAAAGGCGATTAGGTAAGATTTGTTCATGGTCTAGGTCTTTTTAGTGAATTATAATATTCTAATTTACTAAAGTTTGAACAACTTGGTGTCAATAAATTAATTAAATTGATGGTACAAAACTAGCTTATGTCAAATCGTAGAAATTTTATTCAAAAATTAGGGGTAGCTGCTGGGGCATTTTCGGCAAATAGTTTATTCAATCAGGCGCATGCGGCGGAATTTCAACATCTCAATTTGCAAAAACAAGCCTTATCACCAATCGAAATAGCAACTGACGAGGATTACTGGTCGGTGGTGCAGCAAGGCTATACGGCTAGTCCAAATATCATTAATTTAAACAATGGAGGTGTAAGTCCTAGCCCTAGAATTGTGCAAGAAGCGGTTGAACGATTTAATACGCTTTCTAATGAAGGTCCATCTTATTTTATGTGGCGTATTTTAGATCAAGGAAGAGAACCACTTAGGTATAAATTAGCCGAACTTGCAGGCGCAGATCCAGAAGAAGTAGCCATTAACAGAAATGCAACTGAAGCATTGAACACCATCATTTTTGGATTAAACCTAAAAGCAGGGGACGAGGTCATTGGCACCAAGCAAGACTATCCCAATATGATCAATGCTTGGAAACAAAGAAGTAGTAGAGATGGTATTATATATAACCAGTTGAATTTTAAATTTCCAATTGAAAATGAGGATGAAATTGTTGCTGCTTTTGAAAAAGCCATCACGCCTAAAACAAAAATCATTCATATCACACATGTAATTAATTGGATTGGACAAATCATGCCCATTCAAAAATTATGTGCGATGGCAAAGCGATATGGTATTGAAACCATTGTGGATGGTGCGCATAGTTTTGGGCTACTAGATTTTAAGGTGCCGGAATTAGGTTGTGATTATTTTGGTACTTCATTACATAAGTTTTTATCTGCGCCAATAGGTACTGGCATGCTATGGATTAAGAAAGAAAATATTACTAAAATATGGCCACTGGTTTGTAATGACCAACCAAATAGTGCTGATATAAGAAAATTTGAAACCCTTGGTACAAGAAGCTTTCCGATTGAACAAGGCATTGGCGAAGCTATTAATTTTCATAACGCGATTGGAAGTAAAAGAAAAGAGGAGCGCATTCGTTATCTAAAAAATTATTGGGCAAGTAAAGTCGTATCAATACCTAAAGTAAAAATTCACACTTCTTTCAAACCAGCATTTGCTTGTGGTATTTGCGGCGTGAGTGTGGACGGCATGACGCCCGGAGAATTAGACAGCGCCTTGTTTTCAAAATATAAAATTCATACGGTAGGCATTGTATGGGAAAATGTAAGCTGTGTCAGAATCACGCCACATGTATATACAAGACTTCAGGATTTAGATAAACTAGTTTACGCAATTGGAGCTATTGCTAGTAAAAAATAAATTTAAAAAAATCAATAAAAAAGAGGGAGCGTTGCTCCCTCTTTTTTGTATGCAAAATTTTAAAATAGCCTTTTCAGTTAATGATTCACTATTTAAGGGTAGGATAAATAATACCCAATTGCTCTAAATAGGTTCCATATTTACTTGGGTCGTAATAGAATTTTTCAAGTTGGCTTCTATAAGTGCCTTGTATTTCTTTATTCAAATGAATGGCAGGAGGGTCGTTTTTTGTAATGAAAGGAATGTACTGAGTCTCTTTTGTTTGTACTTCCTTAAAATATTTTTTAGCATCTGCCACTAAACTAGGCTTAGTGAACAAGTCCAATAAAGTCATGGCTGTGGCTTCTGCACCCACTAGGGATCCCTTGTGTGCAATAGGTGTAGCCATTGCAATGGCGTCTGCCCAATGATGCCCTTTTGTACCAGGGATATTTGCAGGATACCTTAACACAATGGTTGGTAGGTTCCAAGAGATGTCTGCAATATCATCTGATCCTCCGCCCCAAGAAAATGCCACAGAACCTTTTAAAGTATCAATCGTCGTTTTTAGACCATCAATTGGATTGCCTTGTTGGTCTTTCTTTGGCGCTTCTACCAAGGCTTGCACCCCTTTTGCCAAAGCAATATCTTTTTCATCCCATGCTGGCATGCCTACTTTTTGAATATTCGCATACATGGCTTGTGCAAGTGGCTTGTTAAAATGACCAGGCCATGCAGTACCTAACATTTGATGTGTCATTTTTGTATTCGTCATCATCGCTGCACCTTCTGCAATTTTGATGCCTGATTCATAGTTCATTTTAATATCCTCATAAGTACGCTCTCTAAAATAGTACCATACACTTGCTTTACTTGGAACCACATTTGGTTGATCACCTCCATCTACAATCACGTAGTGCGATCTATTGGTTGGCTTAAGATGTTCTCTTTTAAAATTCCATCCCACATTCATTAATTCTACTGCATCCAAGGCACTTTTTGCTCTCCATGGAGCACCTGCAGCATGAGCGGCTTCGCCTTCAAAATCAAAACGTACACTCACTAATCCATTGCCTCCATTATCACCATAACTAGAAGTAAAATCACCACTCACATGTGTAAAAATACAAGCGTCCACATCTTTAAAATAACCATCACGCACATACCATGCTTTTGTTCCAACCAATTCTTCTGCAATACCAGGCCAAATTAAAATAGTACCTGGTAATTTTTCACGCTCCATTAATTCTTTCATTGCAATCGCTGCATAAATAATCACAGCTTGTCCAGAATTATGTCCTTCACCATGACCAGGTGCGCCTTCCACAATCGGTGCTTTGTAAGCTACGCCTGGTTTTTGAGAGGCTTTAGGAATACAATCCACATCACTACCCAGTGCAATCACAGGCGAACCAGTTCCCCATTTTGCCATCCAGGCAGTGGGTACATTTGCGATACCATTTTCTACAGTGAATCCGTTTTTTGTCAAAACAGAGGTGATGTATTTAGAAGTTTCAACTTCTTGAAATCCTAATTCGGCAAAACTAAAAATCTGGTCTACCATCACTTGCACTTCCTTAGATTTCCCTGCAACAGTCTGCATAAGGGTTTGCTTTAAAGCAGCTAAATCTTTTTCGGTGTATTTTTTTTGCGCAAAAATTGGCAAAGAAAAACTAAGTAAACAAACACATACTACAATGCGTCTAATAAATTGAATAGGCATAGCAATTTTTTATAATTATGATAAATAAATTTCAAGACATAAGGTACAAAAAAAATCCCCTACCTAAAAAGATAAGGGATCAATATTTTATAAATGGTGCTGCTTATTTGGAAGCGATCTTAAATTCAATAGTTTTTGTATTGGAAGCAGTGGTTTTTGAAGTCACTACCACAGACACATTGTATAATATCCCCGTTACAAATCCTGTAATTGTCACAGGATTATTAAGGCTAGTAGATGAAATACTATTGGTAAAAGCAGTCGTATTGTCTAACACTTTGATCAGTTTTGTTTCTATTGTAACCCCACTGACTGGAATTGCCACTAACTTAACTTCTATTTTTTGTGAAGTGCCTGTCACTGCATAAATATTAGTAGCGCCCGGATCAATATCAATGACTACAGCACCTGCGGCGGCTAAACTTGGTTCTACCACTACTACAGGTGGTTTTGGTGTTGGAGCAGGCGTATCCCCACCTTTGCTACATGCAAAGAAGCCAATGCTTAAAACTAAAACCAAGAAATTATATTTCATAGGGGTATTATTCAGGTTCGAAGATTAAAGATAATAATTTTTAGCAAATCCTCCATTGAATATGATTTTAAAGTCAATTTTATAGAAATTTTTCGGCCCTAATAATTGAAGGTATAAATACTCGAAAAACAAGGATCAAGAATGACTAGGTTTAACCAATGCGTCGCCTTAAGTCAATCTATATTTTCTTATTACTCCAATTGCAATTGTCTCCGCATTCATTGCATGGACAACAATTGCCTTTACAAGCATTTAGTCTTGCAGCAGATCATTTTGTGGCTGCTCATGTGGATGGATTGCAGATGGATTGGCGCCTAGATCTTGGGTTAACCACCATACCCACTCAACCAATCAAATGCCTATCTATTTAGTGCAGGTTTTTTACAACCAACTGTCAATCGTTTTGCCAATGATGGTGGTTGGGGAAAATACAATCCCAGTATCGAAATAAAAAATACATTTTCCGGAGATGCGATGATACTTTTTTCAAAAGAACCCGATTTGATTTTGTTTGGATTTAAAATTTTTAATCTCCAAGGTCAAGTCTTGGTGAATGATCAAACAAAATATAGAAGCAGTTATGCAGGAAGGTCCATCAATATGAATGCAATGAATAGTGGTATTTATATTATGCAAGTGTTTTATTTACCCGAGTACATGATGTTTAATGGGAACAACAATTATTGGGTCAAGACTATAAAATTTATAAAACCATGAGACTAATTATAATATTTGTACTGTTACTTTATTGTCAAATTGGGTTGAGTCAAAACCAAAAGGGTATTACGTTTCAGGCTGCAGCTAGAACAAGCTACGGTGTGATTATGCCTAATAAAAAAATACAAGTTCGAATTAGTATTTTAAAAGATACATTGTCCGAAGAACTACTGTATCAAGAATTAAAATCTGTAACAACAAATCCATTGGGCTTGTTTACCATTTTAGTTGGTGCTGTAGAGCCTGCTAAAATAATCACCATTGGCGCATTTGAAAAAATCAATTGGACTGCTGCTACTTATTTTATACGTGTAGAAATTGATCCAGAAAATCATTTGCAATTTATTCGGATTGGTCAACAACAAATTCAATATGCCGCTTACGCATTTTCCGCAGACCATGTCTTAGCAGAAAATGTAGAAGGTGTTTTAAGTATACCGCAGGGAGGCACTGGGGTAAATAATATACCTGCTTTTAAATTGACATTACAAATGGATAAAGTCAATAATATCCCAGATAGTCTTAAAATTTTAAGCAAAGCATCCATCCAAGCATTGGCTTTAAAATTAGATAAAAAAGATACATTAAGCTTAAGTAATAGAATCAATCAAAAACTAAACAAGGGAGAGATTAGTGCTTCAGAGCTGGCATTGAGTTTAGGCTTTCTGCCATTTGAAATTTATTTTGGTGCATTTTCAGATACCTCAAAACAAGTGGCCATAGTAAATACAGCAACCGCGGTAAAGTGGCGGGATACCATTGGTCAAAATCAAATAGCAATTGGACTTAACTCCAGCTTAGATCCTACAAGGCTGCTCGTCTTAAAAGCGGGTACTTATAAGGTTCAATATAGTCTCCAAGTTGGCAATTCGCAAATAACCAATGACGAAATCAGTGTCTGGATCAGGCGCAATGGGGCTGCATACCCCAATAGTCTAAGGCAGTTCCTAACTGGCGCCGTAGGCGTCAAAAATATTTTTTCGGGAGAAGCCATCATAGTCTTTGGCGAGGATGATTATCTAGAATTATTTTTTAGTGTTAAACACAATCAAACTCAATTATTAAAGACAAGTGCTTTAACTAATCCTTCCAGACCCGCCACCCCAAGTGCCCAAATCACGCTGTTCAGAATACAATAACTTGACGCTTACCCATTCATAAAATTTGTTTTAAAATTCAAACCGACCTAGTTAACTTTAGTTTGAACAAAAAACAACATTATGCGTCGAATTGTATCTCTGCTGAGTATCGTGCTATTATTAAGTGTTCAACTTATTGCACAATCCGTTCCTAGTCCAAAAAGTCATTTTGGATTTAATATTGGTGACAATTATAAGTTAGCCACATTTACTGCCACTGAAGCTTATTTAAAAAAAGTAGAAGCAGGTTCTAACAAAGTTAAATTAGTCACAATTGGTAAAACAGAGGAAGGTCGTAATCATTATATGATGATTGTATCCAGCCCCGAAAATATCAAGCAGATACAAAAATACAAATCGATCTCTCAAAAGTTAGCAAGAGCGGAAGGATTATCAGAAGAAGATGCGAAGCAATTGGCGAATGATGGAAAAGCAGTGGTATGGATAGATGGAGGCTTACACGCAACCGAAGTGGTGGGAATTCATCAGTGGATAGAATCCATGTACCAGCTGATAACTAGACAGGATGATGAAACAAAAAATATTTTAAAAAATACCATCATCTTATTTGTTCACGCCAATCCCGATGGACAAGAATTAGTTTCCAATTGGTATATGCGTAACACAGATACTTTAAAAAGATCTACGAATGCCTTACCACGTTTGTACCAAAAATATATTGGACATGATAACAATCGTGACTTTTACATGATGAATATGAGTGAGTCAAAAAATATGAGTCGCCAACAATATATTGAGTGGATGCCTCAAATTTTATACAACCACCATCAAACAGGTCCGGCTGGTACCGTTGTGGCAGGCCCTCCTTACAGAGATCCTTTTAATTATGTGTATAGTCCGTTAATGATTACAAGTTTGGATGCATTGGGCGCGGCTATGAGTAGTCGTTTAAATGCCGAGCTAAAACCGGGCTATACTATGAAGGGTGGATCTGTTTATTCTACCTGGTGGAATGGTGGACTAAGAACCACAGCATACTATCATAATATTGTTGGTATTTTAACAGAGATCATTGGTAGTCCAACCCCAATGAGTATTCCTTTAGTACCTCAAAGATTGATTCCTAATAGTGGTCTGCCTTTTCCAATTGCACCACAAAAATGGTACTTCAAAAATTCTATCGACTATTCTATTTCCTTAAATTATGCTGTGCTCAACTATGCAGCAAGACATAAAGACGAAGTGCTATTGAATATGTATCGAATGGGTAAAGAAGCCATTGAATCAGGCAACAGAGACAACTGGACCCTTTCTCCAAATAAAGTGGAACTATTGACTGAACAATTAAAGACAGAAAAAAGAGATACCCGAGTGGATAGTGTTGCTTTACAAAATTATGCAAAGGTCTATAAGGCCCCTGCATTAAGAGATCCTAGAGGCTATATTATTCCTGCAATCCAAACAAGTAGCGCAGTGGCATTTGTCAATATTTTAATTCAAAGTGGTATCAAAGTGCATCAAGCAAGTAGTGACTTTGTTGTGAATGGAAAAAATTATCCAGCAGGGTCTTATGTCGTAAGGACCAACCAAGCATTTAGAGCCCATGTAATTGATATGTTTGACCCACAGGATCATCCGAATGATTTCTTGTATCCAGGAGGACCGCCAGTACGCCCTTATGATGCAGCTGGATGGACGCCGGCATATACGATGGGTGTGGAGTTTGACAGAATTTTAGATGATTTTAATGGTCCATTTGAAGCGATTCCTTATGGTCAATTACAAAATGTAAAAAGCACCGTATTACTTTCACCTGGTAGTGCCAATAAATTTTATGCGATCCAGTCTAATGACAACAATAGTTTTGTAAAAATCAATGATTTATTAAAAGCAGGTAAAACAGTGTATAAAAATCAACAAGGATTTTATTTCGAAATGGCAGACGAATCAAAAGACAAGGAGACGATTGCAAAAGCAGGTTTAAGCATGATTGCTGTAGAAAGCCTTCCTTCAGATGCGGTTAAAATTTCAACATTAAAAATTGGATTATGGGATCGATATGGTGGGTCCATGCCATCTGGCTGGGTAAGGTGGATTTTGGAGCAACACCATTTTAATTTTCAATTGTTGTATGCAAAAGAAATCAACGCAGGTAATTTAAAAGATAAATATGATGCGATTGTTTTTGTAGATGGCGCTATCCCTTCTATGGTGGAAGGGCCTGCTACTCCTTATGATGAGAAAGAACCCAACCTAGACGAAATCCCTGCTGAGTTTCATGCGATGCTTGGAAAAATCACTGCCGAAAAATCTATTCCTGCATTAAAGAATTTTGTTGAAGCGGGAGGAACAATCATTACAATAGGATCGAGCGCCAACCTAGCATACCATTTTAAACTGCCAGTTAAAAATGCCATTACAGAAATGATTAACGGAAAAGAGCGCACGCTTCCGGGAGAGAAATTTTATATTCCAGGAAGTATCTTACAAGTAGCTCTAGCACCTTCTCTAAAAGCCAACTGGGGCATGAAAAATAAAGCAGATGTGTACTTTAACAATAGCCCTGTATTTAATGTGCAGCCCGATGCGATTGCTAATGGAACAATCTTGCCGCTAGCATGGTTTGCATCAGATAAAACTTTGAGAAGCGGATGGGCATTTGGACAAGCCTACTTGCAAGATGGCGTTGCTGCTTTTGAAGCAAAAGTTGGAAAAGGTAAGTTGTTTGTTTATGGACCTGAAATTACATTCAGAGGACAAACACATTCTACTTATAAAATGTTATTCAATCAGTTGTATCAATAATAATGTGATACAAAATAAGTCCCTTGTGAAATGGTAAAAAAAGGAGCTACAAATTGTAGCTCCTTTTTTATTTATCCAAATGGTTGCTCAATAGAAATACTTTGTTTCGAGAAATAATGTGGCCCATCTTCGGCAATGTATAAACAATCTTCTAATCGAATACCAAATTCACCAGGAATAGAGATTGTTGGTTCATTGCTAAAGCACATCCCAACTGTTAGCGGTGTTTTATTTCCTTTTACAAAATTAGTCCACTCGTGGCCTTCTAGACCAATACCGTGTCCTGTTCTGTGTGGTAGTCCTGGTAATTTATAGTTGCTTTTGAATCCAGCTTTTTCAATCACTGCTCTTGCAGCTGCGTCTACCACTTCACATGGTGCTCCAATTTTAATTGCAGCAAAGGCTGCGTTCTGTGCTGCTAATTCTATATTCCAAACATCTATTTGTCTTTGAGTTGGTTTACCCACTACAATAGTTCTTGTGATATCAGAAGCATATCCTTCTACACTTGTGCCACCATCAACCATCACAATATCACCTTCACGAATTACTTGAGGTGTAATGCTTCCATGAGGCAATGCGGAATACTTACCCACTTGTACCGATGCACTTCCACTATAGCCTAGTTTTCTAAACGCAGCGCTAATATTACCACTGAATTCAGACTGAGACATGTCTGGGCGAATGGTTGCAAACGCTGCTTGATATGCTTTAATAGTCACATCACTTGAATACTGCATTAATGCTAATTCTGCTTTTGTCTTATACATTCTACAACCAGCTGTCACTGGTGTTGCGTCAACAATCTCAAAACCCGTAGCTAATTTTTTTACACCGTCTGCAATGAAAAAACGAACACGTTCTTCCATTCCAATTTTTTTATACTTAACGCCACGGTCTTTAATGATATTAAAAATTAACGCGTAAGGGCTTTCGTGTTCTTCCCAACATCTTACTTCATCACCAAATACAGGATTCAATAATTCCATCGCCCTATCTTCTTCAAACTTTGGACAGACATAGGCAATAGGTCCTTTAGCTGGGACAACTACACCAAAAGTTCTTTCGCTTTGTCCCCATCGCATGCCAGTGAAATAAAAACAAGACACAGTGCCTTCTAAAAAAATAGCATCTATTTTTTCTTTTTCCATAATGGCTTGCGCATTTGCAATTCTTTGCTTGCGTTCCTCTACTGTAATGGGTACAATACCATCTTTCATTGGCGTTAAGTCATCGATTGATTTAGGTAAATTGAAATCAGACTTACTACCAGCATCATTTGCTAAAACTTTACCGCTTAATCCTAATGTACCTGCAGTCAACAATGCAGTGCTTAAAAATTTTCTTCTATTCTGACTCATATTATTTTTATTTATTCAATTATCATTTTTGAATCCTACCATGCAATGCCATAATCTTCTCCATGATTAGAACTACCACCCCACATGGATCCATGTTTCCAATCAAATAAAATGGCGTTGATTGGACCACTCGTACGATCATCGAAAGTTAAATTATATCCTCTAGCTCTTAAGTCTTTTCGAACCCACTCAGAAACATTATCATGCAATAAGATGCTTCCTGGTCTTGGTTTTCTGTCTGCAACTTTTGTACCACCTAAAGAAAGCCAAAGTTGATTGGAATTGATATTCGCCGCTTCTGTCGCTTCTTGAACGGTCATACCAAACTCCACCATATTTAAAAAAAACTGTAACAAATTTTGATCCTGCGTGTCACCACCTTGTACACCAAATGCCATATAAGGCTTGCCGTCTTTCATTGCTATACTTGGCGTTAATGTGACTCTAGGTCTTTTACCTGGCGCAACTACATTAAAAGGGTTTTGTGCAGAATCCAATACAAAACTTTGCATACGTTGACTCATACCAACGCCCGTGTTACCCGCAATAGTTGCAGGCAACCATCCACCACTTGGCGTGATAGACACCACCCATCCTTCTTTATCTGCTGCCTCAACCGTGGTAGTCCCTCTCCATAAACGATCCATATAGTCTGCATCTATTGGTAATTTTTCATTCGGGTTTAAAGATGCTATATTTCTTAAATCATGCGCTGGCGCAAATCCACTTTTATTTTTTGCAGTATCAGTTGAAGGTTGAAACCCTTTTGCTTTAATTAAATCCATATATGGATTTGTTTTTCCTTCAAAAGGATAAGGATCTCCAGGACCTGCATTGGCATTATTTTTTGCCATATCAATTTCACCTGCTCTTTGTTTTGCATAAGCTTTACTTAATAAACCAGTCATTGGTTGATTGGTTGCAAATTTTGGATCGCCATAATAAAAATCACGATCTGCAAAACTTAAATTCATTGCTTGATAAATGGTGTGCATATAATCCGCAGAATTATAGCCCATTTTTTTCAAGTCAAAATTTTCAACAATATTTAATGCTTGTAATAAAGATGGTCCTTGCGTCCATGCTTGTAATTTATAAACATCAATACCTTTATAGTTCACCATCGACGGCGCTTCTTCCGTAGGTCTCCAGTTTTTTAAATCTTCTTTGGTAATCAATCCGCCTTGCTCTTGCGCACCTCTTACAAATTCATCTGCAATATCTCCTTTATAAAAACGATCATAAGCAGCCCAGATAGCCTCTTTACGAGACTTGCCTTGTTTCAAAGCAGCCTGCTCGGCGTCTACCATTTTTTGTAAAGTATTCAATAAATCTTTTTGAACAAATATTTCACCAGCTTCTGGCGCTTCTCTTTTTTCTCCTAAATGTGGTAATAAAACTTTCTTACTATAGGGCCAGGTTTTGATCATTGCTTTACCACGTTCAATGCCATTCGCAGTTTGTGCATCAATTGGATAACCTGCAGCTAAGTCCATCGCTGGCGCTAATACTTCTTTTAAACTCATAGAGCCATAATTCGCCAACATCAAACAAATACCTCCCGGTGTACCAGGCGTAGTGGCTGCTAATGGACCATATTCTGGTGGGTAACTAAAACCCTTGCCTTTAAAAAATTCCGGCGTAGCGCCAGTTGGCGCAAAGCCCATGGCACTAATCGCAATCACTTTTTTTGTATTGGGATTGTAAATCAAGGCCTGTGTTTCACCACCCCAACTTAACACATCCCACATGGTACAAGTTGCAGCAAGCATAGCACATGCAGCATCTACAGCGTTACCGCCTTTTTGAAATACCATGGAACCTGCGGTTGCAGCCAAAGGCTTACCCGTGATCGCTACCCAATCCTTGCCATGTAATGGCGGTTTTTGAGTTTGTTGTGCTTTAATGTTTGATGAACAAACGAATGTAACAACGAAGAGTACAATATACTTTTTCATAGATTCATAATTGATCCAATGAAAATACATTTTTTAGGTTATATAAATAAAAATGAATGACAAATGGATTAGGATTTAGTAAATTGAGTAGACAAAAATATTTATATGAAAAATAGCCTCCTACTCCTTGCCTTCGTTTTTACATTGCTGCAAACAAAAGCGCAAACTGCAGATTATATTATCCGTAACGGAAAACTCATCGATGGTACAGGCAATCAATGGCAATATAAAGATGTAGCCATCAAAGGCAATCAAATTATTGCCATTGGAAATTTAAAAAATTGGAAAGCAACACGAGAAATTGACGCTAAAGGCTTGATTGTTGCTCCAGGTTTTATTGATGTGCACGGACATTTAGAGGGTGGCGAATTTAGAAATCCATTGGCGAGTAATTTTTTATATGACGGCGTAACCACAGTGGTGACGGGGAATTGCGGTGGATCTGCTGAAAATTTAAATGCTTATTTTAATACACTGGACTCTATTGGTATGTCTATCAATATTGCATCCTTGATTGGACACAATACCATTCGTAAGCAAGTGATGGGTTCTGCAAACAGACATGCTACTGAAGCAGAAATGCAAGCAATGGAAAAATTGGCAGCGCAAGCCATGCAAGATGGTGCCGTGGGGATGTCTACTGGTTTAATTTATATTCCTGGGACCTATGCGCCTACAGAGGAAATTGTAAGATTGGCTAAAGTGATTGCATCAAAAGGAGGGGTCTATGCATCTCATATTCGGAACGAAGAAAATCAAGTGGTGGACGCCGTGAACGAAGCTATCCAAATTGGAAGAGCCGCAATGATTCCTGTCGAGATTTCACATTTTAAAATTAGTGGTCAAAACAATTGGGGCCGAAGTAAGGAAACCATTCCATTGGTTGTGAATGCAAGAAAAGAAGGCATTGATGTGACCATTGACCAATACCCGTATACCGCTAGTAGTACGCAGTTAAGTGTGCTATTGCCTGACTGGGTTTTAGCAGATGGACAGGACTCCATCTTCGCAAGATTGAAAGATCCAAGCATTCGAAAAAAAGTAGCCAATGAAATTGTAGGTATTTTAAAAGAAAGAGGGATCAAGCATTTTACCTATGCCGTGGTCGCCAATTACAAAGCAGATAGTAGTTATAATGGAAAAGATATAGAAGCGATTAATCTCTTAAGAGGCAATAAAAACAAAGCATTAGATGAAGCGGAGACGATCATACAAATGATGGAACAAGGAGGCGCACAAATGATTTACCACGGAATGACCGAGTCTGATGTTAAAGCCATTATGCAATATCCTTTTAATATGTTCGCAAGTGATGCAGGCATCGCAATGAAAGGCTACGGCAAACCACATCCAAGAGCTTATGGCACGAATTCTCGCGTATTAGGACGGTATGTAAGAACAATGGGCGTATTGAGTTTAGAGGAAGCGATTAGAAGAATGACCTCCCTGCCTGCAAGTAAATTCAATATCGAGAAAAGAGGCATCTTACAAGAAGGTTATTATGCAGACATCGTTGTATTTGATGCGGATGAGGTTTCAGACATGGCCACATTTGAGGACGCGCATCAATATGCAAAAGGATTCAAATACATCTGGGTAAATGGCGAATTAAGTATGGACCAGGCTGTTCAAGTGCCAGTAAAAAAAGGTAGGTCCATCAGAAAATCACTATAAAAAAGCGCTAAATGTTAATATATTTTTTAAATAATTGTTTAACATTTATTTGAAAAATCATAAAAAATTTAA
>Ga0304730_1000100_pt1 | contig 85214 bp, 87 predicted proteins | sample M_130628_MF_Meta_FD_190474 | JGI IMG/M metagenome (GOLD analysis project Ga0304730, IMG submission 190474) | Freshwater microbial communities from Lake Montjoie, Canada to study carbon cycling - M_130628_MF_MetaG (v2) (version 2) | ecosystem: Environmental > Aquatic > Freshwater > Lake | place... | reverse complement strand
TGTGATGTAAAATATGGTGATTATGACACTATTTCTCTTATGAAAGAAAAGTTACAAAATTGTGGATTATCAGTCACAATGGAAGTTAATATGTAGAACAAACTAGTGTTAGTTTAATTATTGCGGTTTGTAACCGTAGATTAGATGAAGTTGTGGCCACAATAGGATAATTCCCATTAGTCCCTGTTCTAAAAATTAAAGCCTCTTAAAGAGGCTTTTTGATTTAATCACCAAACCAACCAAAATTATTATTTGATTTGAATCTATTCATTTTTTGCCTTCTTATTTTCAATACTTGGCTATAATCATTAGCTTCAACATAATCACTATTTTTCAAAATCTCATTTGCATAATCTAAAAATTCTTTACTGCTTTTTGAAGAATATTCATTTATCATTTCAATAAAATCATTTTTCTTAAAAACACTTGTTAAGTTCACCAAAGTCATAACCGTATCATCATGTGCTGAACCATCTGCTCCATATTTAGTATTACCAGCACTTGTAGTGTGTTTGACAAATGTTGTTATCTCTCTTATATTATCTTCATTATTAACAACTATGCTTTTACCTTGCATCAAATCTTGATAATCTTTAACCATCATATTTTTATTATCACCTATTTTTAAACCTATTTTTTCTTCTGGTGAATCAGCTCTTTGTTTATATCTAAAGAATATAGATGAGCCATAATTATTATTACCATCAAAAACATGTGGCATTTCTGCTAACAATGTATTACCATAATTGTTTAATTCCAATACAATTTTAACATTATCTGGATTTAAATATTCAAAAGCTATTAAATATAACAATTCAGACAATTGTTTAACTGATATCATATTATTTCTATAAATACCAACTTGTTCCAATCTATAAAAATCGCTTAAAGTTTTGTATGAGTTTTTGTTAGCATCTATAACTTCTTTCGGTTTTTCTGAAATTTTAAATATATTAATAACCGAATAATCTTGACCTAACCCTTCTGCTATATCAACACTTAAAACAATTTTATAATCTTTTCTGTTTATAGGATTCCATATATCATAATCTTCAACCCATAATAAATCCTCATAGCTAAATCTTAATTTTCTACCTATTTCATATATTTCATCATGGACATAATTAGTCTTGCCTTTTAACAAATCATCTATAACATTTTCATTTAATAAAGATTTACTAGAGTTTATAAATCTAAGACCATATTCTTGATTAAATGCATCCTCACTCCCAATATCTTTTATTGCTTCATCTCTCCAAGTTGATATTTCTGATATAGCCATTATTGGCAAATCATTCCCTTTTCTATCTTTTATTTGTAGATATTTTATATCATCTTCTTTACACATATCATTATTATAAATGTGTATAACATCTTTTTGTATATCTAAGTTAAACTTCATTTCTACTTTAGTTAAATCTCCCCATTTTTCATTAACAAGGTTATAAACATCATCTATATCAACATCATAAACATGCATGTTGTGATTATTTAATTTTATATAAGTAACAAATCTTCCAGGAACTTGATACCAATATACTCTCATTGCTTTATAGTTATTCTTTAGTGGATCACCAGCAGGTCTTTCAGCATCTGTTAGGATTTTGTGAAATAAGTTCATACCTTGTGGTGTTGATGTGATTATAATTTTAGAATTTTCAATTGCTGAAACGGTAGGATATGTAGATGTGTAAAATGGTTCTATAATATTAGCAGGTATTACAGCAAACTCATCCATATATAATAAATCAATAGAGAAACCTACCGCGGCACTTTTTGTTCTAGCTGATGTTTTTATCCTACATCCATTTTCAAATGAAATAGATTTTTGATTCCAAACTTTAATACCTGGTTTTATAAAAAAAGGTAATAATGCATAGATATTTTTAATCTTATCTACTACCTCAACAACAGTATCTCCTTTATTGGCAGTCATCATTATATTTTTATCATTATTGAATAAGATAAAATGTAATATAAATATAGCACTTGAAATTGTATTATGAGATAATATACCATTTGTGTAATAGCGATGATTTGGGTGATCAACAGATAAGTCAAACATTGAAACTTTATTTTTACTAATTGATATTTCTGATATAGATGATGGTCCACATTCAGTTAGAATTTTATCACCTATTTTTAAATCTTTTATAAAAACTTCAGAGTAGTCTTGTTTAAATATTATATGTCTATCTGCACATTCTAAGTAAAAACCATTTTCAGTCTCAATTCTATATATTTTATATGGTTGTGTGGTGTGTATTTCTGGAACATTCACAAAGCCAGAATCACTCCAAACTTTTAGATTTTCTGTTTTATATGAAGATAATATTTTTTTAGAAATATCATCTTCATTTAGATCTAGATTTCTATATTCTATTTTTTCTACTATTTCTATTAATTTATATAAAAATGAAACAGTTTTTTCTCTTATTTTATTAAAAATTGGATACATTTTTCTATAATTTTATTTTTTTCTTCAATATCAACTTTATTAAATTCAGAATCCCATATATAAAAAACTTCATAACCTTCATTATTAGCTATTTCTAGTTTCTTATTATCATTCTCCCATATTTCTTTAGCGGTTAGGTTTTTTTTAAATGGATTGGGATTATCATTATCTGAATATATATTTGGATTCCCATGATATATATCACCATGATACTCTATTATTTTTTTTCTTTCTATATCTGTGAAGTCATACATCCAAACCCCACCATCTTTTTTTCTTAATTTTAATTCACCACCATTTGATGCATATTTAAATTCACCTTCTATCCTTTTGGAAATCTCATCAAAAAGAGTTTGGCTAATTAATGAAAACCCATTTTTCATATTACCATTTTCATTTAATGAATTTTGCCATTTTTCTTGTCTAAGTGTGTATATTTCATAACCATTCTCTTCTCCATATTTTTCAATACATTTTTCCAAGGTGAAAGTTCTTTGTCTTTTTTTTAACATTTCTTTTGATGTTTCTAAATCATAACCTTTGTTTAGGTAATATTCAATGCAAGTATTATTTACTCTATCTTTTGTGGCATTGATAGTAAAATTATTTACCATTTCATTTATTTCATCATCAGTGCCTTTATATTTTGAAAATTTTTTAGAAAATGGACTTCTATTTTGTCTTTCTTCTTTAGTAGTCTTTGATTTATGATTTGGATTTTTATCACCTTTTATTTTCTCTGAAAACATTTTTTTATATTTATCATCTTTCATATGTTTACCATTTTTTGGTAATGTATTTTCTAAATAACTTTGTGATGAAATAGGTGCACCAGGGAACATAATTTTATATTCTTTTGATGTTATTTTATGTTTTCTTTCAATATGTGAACCACACAATCTTCTACATTGTTCACCACATATTCTACAAGTTATTGTTTCATAATTATCATTTATTATCATAATTTATCATTTTTTTTGTAGAAAATTTATAATACTATATAATGAATATTTTATATAATCAAAAATAGTTTTATTATTTTTATATATAAATAATAATTTATACATTGAATATTCCTTTACATTAGAAATACCATCATCACCAATTATTTCACATAAGACCTTGGTTGTTAATACATTACACTTCCCACTTTGCCTACTGGACATCAATATGTTATATCTATGATTTGTAAAATTATCAAGAATTTCTTTTTGATAATCTCTTAATTTTATAGAACCAAAACTACCATCTTCTCTTTTAGTTTTACAATATTTTTCAGTGAAATAATGTATATCTAACGCACATCTTACATATTCTTCTTGTTCTTCTGGTGACATTTTAAATGAAACACCAGTTCTCTTAATACCAACCTCACCTTTTAACCAAGGGTTTTGATATCTTTTTAATAAAACCCCATTATTTAATTTTTCAGTGGCATCTTCTACAAGTTCAGATGTGAATATAAATTGTATATCATCTTCATTTATTTTACTCTTTGCCATATTTAAAAAAATATTTTTTCAACTTTATATATTAAATGTGAAAAGTGGAAAAAATAGAAAAAAATAATTAATATATAATTTATGGCAAAGGGTGTAACTAAGAAAAAAGTTGGTTTTTCAGTAGATATTAAAATCTATGAAAAATTTGAAGAATATTGTGATGTAAAACTAATTAACAAATCAAAATTGCTTAATAAAATAATTACAGATTTTGTTAAAAGCACTGAAGAAAAAAAATAATTATTTATGGATAACAATAATGAAAATATTAATAGCGAAAATGGTAATCCAAATGGCGAAGCTAAAAAAAGGAAAAATAAATTAGATGGTTTAAGAGTTGATAATTATGATATAATCAATGATTTAGATGAACCATTATATACAACTGACCCAATTATCATAATTCCTAATATAAATTCAGAAACAAATGTTAATGATGAAAAGAAAGACTTTGTAGAAGAAAAAGTTTCACCTAAACCAAAAAAGAAAAATGAAGAGAGTACTAGAGTAAAAGGTGAATATGATAAAATAAAAGATGATGTCACTCCAATTAACTATAGCTTTGAGGATCATTTAGCATCTGATGATGATTTGCCAAATTTAGGAGAAATAGAGATATATGATTATGATTCTGATATAACAGTTGTTAATAATCAATCAATGGAAGTTTTGGAATCACTAGTTGATTTATATTTAAGTGATGTTCCTAATTTAAAAGATAATTCATATATTAAAAATAAAATGAAAGAAGATGCAATGGTTTATGCAGAGGCAATCTTCTTGACTAGAATGACAAGGAAAAATTTCTTAAATCAAATGAGACAGATTGATAATGGTGATAATTCACCTAGACAACATGAAGTTTTAAATCAAACAATTAAAGAAATAAGAGAAAATGCAAAATTTTTATCAGGACAAAGAACTGAACTAGAAAAATTCTATAAAAATTTAAGAATTGATTTGGGGTATGATCAAATAGAAAAACCTGTTGAAAAAGAGGAAGTAAAAGTAAAAGATGTGAAGGTGGATGAACCTACCGGAAGTACTGAAATTGTAAAAGTTGAAGAAAAGGACGATGGTGTTATAATGGATAATAAAAAGTTGAATGAATTGATTCAAAGTGCAATGTTGGCAAGAATGGAAAATAATGATAGAAATAAAAGAAAACCGAATTAAATAAAAAACCACCTTTAAGGTGGTTTTTTATTTAATTCGTTTATAAGATTCAAATGTTTTTATAATATTATTAAATTTTAAATTTATTTCATAAGGTATAAATTTATTAACTTTATTAGGAGTTACTTCTATTACATCCAAAAAAAGATTATTTTTCAATATTTCTTTTATTTTTATTTTTTCAGAATCATTAGAATTTTTAATACACATGTTTAAATAGTCATTTATATTTTTAGCAGATTTTATAGTTTTCACATCATCATCATAAAAATAAACTCTATCATATTTTTCTAATTCAAAATCGGTAAATTTATCACCATCTGTTTTCAATCCTATAAGATGTTGTAGTAATAATCTTAACTTTTTATAAATGATCCCATCTTCATCTCTATTATAAAATGTTTCTGATATATAATAATATTTTATAATAGATAGACCTAGAATTTCTAACTTTTCTTCTAATTTTTTGATCATCTTTTTATAATTTTCTTCAGTGTTTTTTGAACAGATTATATATATATGATCAGTTTTATTTTTAAGATGTTGTATGTTATCTATATTTAAATCATAATCTAATGTTTCTATTACATCTGGGTTTAAAAATTCTTGCATTGAGAAAAATAAAGATGATATGTCTATATTATTTTTTGCTAATTTTATTTTAATATCATTTATTAAATCATTTGGGAAATAATATGTATGTCCACCTATATCAATTCCATTTCTTTGTGCTTTCCATATACCATTTTTCAATAAATTAAAATTAGATTTTGAAATCTTAATAATAGGTTCATTTGGGTTATTTTTAGAAACTAACCAAACTTTGTTATCAACTAATAATAATGTATCTAAATCAAAAAAATGTGCTTTCATTAATAATATTTATTTATTTTTATTTTTATCTCTTGCATTCCATCATCATATCTACTACCTTCATATGTTTTGGTTTTCCACTCAACACCACCACTCAAATCGGTGTTAAAACTAACACATTTCGGACATTGTTTTGGTTCTTCATTTATAATTTCCTCATCATAAGAAAAATGAGCTTTACACCAAGGATTTTTACAAACAATAGTAATCATTCTTTATATATTAAAAATAATTTATTATATTTGTATAAATAATTAAAATATGGAAGGGAAAATTAAAGTTTTGAATAATGTTGATAAAGCTACACTTGTAAAATCAATAAGTGATAGTTTATCTAATTTTGGTTTATTTATAGAAGTTGAAGAAATTGATGATGACTTCACTACTTATCAAATTAAAGTATTAAAATGAATAAAGTTGTTTTACAATTTTGGGAATTGTCATTTTCAGATAATTCTGTTGTAGAAGATGGGTGTTCGATTCATTTGTCAGATGAAGATAAAAATGATTATATAAAATCTATTTATAAAAATAGAGATGTATATGATATACCTGATTCGTATACCAAAATAATAGGTGAATCAGTTGATGCTTTTATTGAAGATTGTTTATATGAAAAGTTGAAAGAAACTAAATCTTTGAAAATTGAGCAATATCAATTTAATAACCTATTTAATATGGATGAAATATTTATTAAAAAATAATTTTAATAAATTAAAATTTCATAATCTTCAGGTATTATCATTCTCAATGATTCTATATCAGTTGGTAATTCTTTGTAACCTAATTCATCTAATAAATAATTAAGGACTTCTATTATAACTGTCCATTTTCCATTTATTAATTTAATAGGTTCGTAAAAATTAAACAATTCTATGAAATTATCAGGTTTCCTATTCCCATCAGCAGCTGGGAATAAATCCCATATTCTACCAATTGGTGTTTGTGTTAATCCAAATGAAATTGGGCTTATATCTGCAAACCCATTTGAAGTCATTAATGGATTTTTATTAGCTACTATATAATCACTAATTGGCATTCCTTCTAAAGATGTTAAAAAATTATTCTCACAAGAAAACAAACCTTTAACATTTTTGGGACCACCTACAAGTGTTGTTAATTCATTAGAAGAACATGTGTAATATTCAAGATTATCTGGACCACCAACTAAAGTTTTCAATTTGTTATTACGGCAATTAAAATTTTTAACATAAATTGGTGAAAAATCCAAAGACGTTAAAATATTGTAAGAACAATCAAAACGACCTGAAACTTCTTTAGGACTACCTTTTAATGTTAATAAACTATTATCATTGCAAAAAAAATCACCTTTAACTTTGTTAAATTTTAATGGCAATTCTGTAAATCCATAATTGGATAAATCAACACTCCCATTTACATCAACACTCCCATCTTCAAGTATAGTTACAGCATAAATTCGATATTCTTTACAAATATCATAAATTTTTTCATTGGATAATTTATTGGAATAATCTTCAAATAATTTTATATACTTCATATCTTATATATTAATTCTTAAAAACTATTTTAAATGTTTATCTGTTATTATTATAAATTCATAGCCTTTTTTATTACACCATTCTATTATAGTATTCCACTTAGCCATATTTTTATGGGCCATTTTTAATGTAAACTCAAAGTTTTTTAACTTTTTTGTTCCTTTCTCTGGAACTACAAGTTTTCCTTCTTTAAGTGCTTGGACCATATTATATTCTTGTTGTGGTTTAACTTCAACAACAACTTCTTTGATAGAACCATCTGCATATTTCATTCTGTAGAAAAAATCCACATAGTATGTATGATTTTTAATTTTGGCATTTCCATTTTCAAAATGTGTTAATTGGTATGGTACTGATATACACTCACCACACCATTGGATAACATCAGGATGATTATCTAAATAAATCATAAATTTATATTCCAATCCAGAACGGTAATAAATTCCACCTTCGTTATTTAATTTTAAAACACGATCTTTATTTTTAGGTATGAAATTTCCTTGTTTGTAATTTTTATTATTTGGTCTTGAATTAAACATTTTTTAATTTATATTTTATTTATATATTAAAAATAATATATACACATATGGGATTATTAAGTGAAAAAATAAAACTAGCATTATTAGTAAATGGTAATGATTTGGTTGATAATTTTAAAAATAATTCATTATTCTTTTATGATAAATATTCCAAGAGTGATGAACATGTTAAAAATATAAATATTGGTGATTTATACCCTGGTAATTTTTATTTTCTTCATTATCAAGATCCATCAAATTGGATGAAATATGCACCCATTTTTGCAGTTGATTATAGAAAATTTAACAACCAAATTGTATTAATGGCAGTTAATTTAAATTTCATACCTTTACAATTTAGAGAGGTATTATTTGATAAATTTATGAATAAAGATAATTTTGATAAAAATTTATCACTCACTGTTGATTATAAAGGGGTTTATGATGAATTATTTAGATTGGGATTTGAATATGCATTGATGGAGTTTAATGTTATACAGATAAAAATTATACACCATATTCATATGGATATGTTGCCAAGATTTTTATATTCACAACACCCTATAAATAAATATGACCCAAATAAATTAATGGAAATATGGGAAGTTAAAATATCAACTAAGCAGCAAAGAAACCAAGAAATTATAGCAGCAAATTTAAAAGATTTTTATGATTTAGAAAATGAAATATCTGAACAATATACATTTTTGAAAAAACACATTCAAAGAATTCAAAATTCATTAAGAAAATTTAAATAATTTTATTATATTTGTAATATAAATAAATTTAAAAATGGATTATAAAACTTACATCTCAGCAGCTAGAAAATTAAAATCATTGGGTCAGAAAAAGAAAGCAGATGACTTTATTGAACATGCTAATAAATTACAAAAGAAGGATATCGAACAATTATCTTTTGATATATTAGTAGGTGAGGTTAAAGTGTTTAAAGATGCTAAATTCCAATCTGCTCAATTTATAAAAGAAAAAGAGGGTAATACTATAATGATTATTTTCAATTCTGGTGTTAATAACACACATCGTATAAATGCTACTGTTGAAAATGGAGTGGTTAAATATTATGGTGGTAATTTATTCAATGATAGAAAATCTGTAAATAATTATCAAATTTTATTAAAAAAATTGGCAAATTTTCAAAAAGATATACAAGAGGGTATTAAAGTTAAACCAGAAGATGTTAAAGTCATAAATCGTTCATTTTACATTTAAAATATAAATATACTTTGTTATCTAAAATGTTTTTACATATTAATATATAAATAAAAAATATATTAATATGGATTTCTTAAAAAGAAATGATGCAAAAACATATTTGGAGGCTAAAGATTATTTAAAAAAAATAAATATAAAATCTAAAAAAGAATATGATAAATATGTAAATGGTAAGACATTGGAATATAAAAAATAAAATATAGTGATTATTTATAATTTTGTGGTTCTCTAAGAATGAAATTTATATTATTATCATCTAAATATTGGGTGAGCTACTTATTGGATATAGAATATATTAAACAAAAAAGATTTGAAAAATGTCGAAATAAATTGCCATTACCATTTGATTTTTATCTTCCTAATGAAAATATCTGTATAGAATATGATGGAATTCAACATTTCAAACCTATTGATTACTTTGGTGGTGTCTTATATGGAAATTGATAAAATTGATATAATCTTGGGTAAAATAAAAACATAGTTGAAACAATTTTATATATAATATAAAATGTTTTTTAATTTATGGCTTCATATAACTATGCTAATGGTGATCAACAAGGATTTGGAATGAATTCTGGAGTTGAAAACAAAGGTTTATTCTCAAGAATTCTTAGAAATTTATCAAATTTTGGAATGAAATTTGATGATATGGTTCTTAGAAATCAAGTGGGCGTTTCTATAACTGAAGACCCATATGCTGCTAAGGGTGATAGCTTATATGATTTTTTCTCACAAAGAGCAGTTGCATCTGTTCTAAATAGAAAATCAATTCCTTATTTAGATAGGTCATATGGTGATAAAAGAAGAATATTAAGAGAATATTCTATTAAAGATGAAATAAGAGATTTTATATCATCTATAACTGATGAGTGTATAGTTTTTGATGGTGATAGAGATTTTTGCTCACCTAGACCAATTTCAATAGAATATCCACAAGAAGTTAGAGATAAATATCAAGAGTATTTTGAAAAATTATACAATAGATATGGATTTTCTGATAATATAACTGCTTGGAATATGATGAAGGATTTTCTAATAGATGGATTCCTAGCAGTAGAATTTATATGGGATGATAAAAAGAAAGATATAATATCATTTAATAGATTAAGACCTGAAACATTAGTTCCTGCTTATGAACATGGTATTGGACATTTGTGGATACAATTTCCAGAAGACCCACAATTAAGAAGAATATTCTTAGATTCTCAAATTGTATTTATATCATATTCAACACAAAATGATTTTTCTGAAACTTCATATATAGAAGGTTTGATAAAACCTTATAATCAATTGAAAATATTAGAACAAACTAGGATAATGTTTAATATTATTAATGCCACTATATATCAAGAATTTAAAATTCCAACAAAGGGTATGTCAAGACAAAGAGCTGAAGAACAAATTGGTCAGTTAATACATGATTATTCTGAGGAAGTTGAATGGGATGATACATTAGGAACTTTATCAATAAATGGGTCAAAGCATTTGCCATATAATAAACAAATCTGGTTCCCTGATGGAGACGCTGGTTCACCATCTATGGAGTTGAAATCACCACAAGGACATGATTTGAATGAGGATGGTATGTTAAAATGGTTTCATAGTGCATTAAAAAGAGCTTCTAAAATCCCAAGTCAGAGATTTGAAACAGAAAATGGTGGTGGTAATTTATTTGCGGATGCAAGTGAAATGACAAGAGATGAAATTAAATTTCACAACTTTTTAAATCGTTTGAAAGCTAATTTTAAAGAAATAATTGTAAAACCTTTGAAATTACAATTATTAGTTGAATTCCCAGAACTTGCTAGTGATGAAATTTTTTTGAATGGTATTGATGTTGTTTTCAACTCAAATCAATTATTCGAAGAGTGGAAAAAGATAAATATTTTATCAAAAAAGGCTGATGCTGTTAGTTCAATGACAGGTATTATGAATGGTGATAAACCATATTTCCATATAGAATATGTGATGGATGAAGTATATAAATTATCACCTAATGATAAAGCTTTAAATCAAAAATACTGGGAAAGAGATTCAGCTGGTGCTGGTTCTGCTCAAGGTGGTGCTCAAGGTGGTGCTCAAGGTGGATTTGAAAGTGGTGCTCAAGGTGGTTCAGAAGCTCCAGAAGGTGGTGCTCAAGGTGGTTCAGAAGCTCCAGAAGGTGCTCAAGGTGGTTCAGAAGCTCCAGAAGGTGCTCAAGGTGGTTCAGAAGCTCCAGAAGGTGGTGCTCAAGGTGGTGAATTTGAATTCTAATTCTAATTCTAATTAATTTTTGAAAAGTCATTATTTTATTGTATATTTGAATTATGTATGATAAAATATATGACTTTTGTAAAGTCAGAAACATTGGTGGTTTTTATAAAAATGATAAGATTAGCCCAACACCTAGGGTTTTATTTTTAATCGATCTTTTAAAATGTGAAAAAATAGATTTTATTATAGATAAATTTGAAATAAATGGTTTTACTGGATATAATTTAATATTAAAAGGAACTTCTAGTAAAATGGTAGTGGCACATCATGATATTGTAAACCAATTAATAGATAATGCAAATGACAATTCTTGTTCTGTTATAAATGCAATTGCTATTAAAAAAATATTACCAGAATTGAATATTTGTTTGTTAGATGGTGAAGAAGTTGGTGGGCTTGGTTCACAGAGAATATCTGATTTAATCAATGATAATTATTTTGGAAAAATTGATTATGTTTTAAATCTAGAATTAAGTGGTAAAGGTGGTAAATATTTTTTCATAGGTGATTATCCAGGTAAATTGACAAATCATATAAAATCATTATTTGATTGTCCTGTTGTAAAAACACCATACAATGATTCTGTTACTTTCAGAAAAAATGGAATTGATTCTGTTGTAATAAATCCACTTCCTATTATTAATGAAAAAACAAAAGTAAAATGGGATGATGAGACATATTTAGATTATAATATGTTGTATAATTGCCACTCATCAAAAGATACTATTGAAACTATAGATATTAATGATATGAAAGAATTTGTAGAAGAAGTATTAGTTAAAATTTTAATTTAAATTTGTTTAACCAATTCTTCTCCTAATTTTTCAACAATTCCAATAACTAAAGCATTTCCCATTAAGAAAGCTCTTTTAGTATCTGATATACCGTCTATTTTTGTATGATTATCAGGAAACATATTCAATCTCTCTAATTCAACTGGTGTTAATCTTCTATATTTAGAATCTATTTCAATCACATGTTTAAATCTCGAAGCTGATTTACCACCCTCACCAGTTATAATTGTCCTAGATGCTTTATCCAATTGGTCTGGGAATGTCATACCACCCTCTGAATACCACCACTCATGACCATCTTGAGTAATTCTTTTTTCTTTTTTTGGACCTTTTAGATATTTCCATTTTGTTAAATCATCAATGAAAAAATAACTACTAACATTATTTTCAATTAAATCACCAAGTGTTATATAATCACCAGAATAATCTACATCTGTTTTAAAAGTTAGAACATCACCATTTATTAATATACCAGTATTTTCAAATGGTGATTTTTTCACACCAATGTTAAAATCATTTGATATTCCAACCAAATCACCTTTCAAATTGAAATTCTTTTCATCTATATATGTTTTAAATGGGAATGATTTACTTGAAACACCATCTAATAAATAATTCTTTTTATCATTTAAAATTCTTGAATATATATTGGATGATTTGTGATAACATAACATGAAAATTCTCTTTCTTCTCTGTGGCATACCATAATCAGCAGCATTTATAACTCTCCACTCAACAGCATATCCTAATTCATCTAGACTTTTTAATATTACAGCAAAATCTCTTCCTCTTTGAGTGGAAGGTGATTTTAAAATTCTATCAACATTCTCAAATAGTAGATATTTTGGTTTATTTTCTTTATTAGATAATATTTTATGGATTGACCACCATAAAACACCCTTTTTACCAATTAGACCTTTTGAATTTTTAGATGTACTAGCAACTGAATAATCTTGACAAGGAAAACCACCAACTAATAAATCAATATCTGGTATAGTTTCTATATCAATCTCGTTAACATCTTCATTTACATGACCATCATTTCCAAATTTATTAACATAAACATCTGATGCCCATTGTTTTTTAACACCTGGTTCCCATTGATTTGAAAAAATAACTTTAAATTTACCAGTTTTTTCCAAACCAATTCTAAAGCCACCTACACCAGCAAATAATTCACCTACTTTCAACATAATTTTCATTTATTTTAAAATATCATTAAATCAACTTGTTTCTTTTCCAAGTTTACAGATTTCACAACTACTTTTATATCATCACCTAATCTTATTATATTCCCAAAATCATCTTTGATACAATAATAATCAGGATAAGCAGTCCAAGAACCTGGTAGTTCATTCAATCTTAACAATCCTTCACATTTATTTTCAACTAATTCAACATATAATCCTCTATCAAAAACACCGGAAACTATACCATCAAAAATTTGACCAATCTTATCTTGTAAATATTCAGCTTGTTTATATTTAATTGAATCTCTCTGTGCTTTTGATGCAACTACCTCTTGTTTTGAAATATGCTCACAATCTTTTTGAAGTTCTTCTAATTTAACATAATTTCTTTTTTCATCTCCTATTGCAATTGATAATAATCTATGAATTTTCAAGTCAGAATATCTCCGAATTGGGCTTGTAAAATGGCTATAGTCTTGGAAACCAAGCCCATAGTGTCCAATATTCTCTGTTGAATATTTAGCTTTCATCTGTGCTCTAACAATTAAAGAAGTTACTATATTCTCTTCATTTGTACCCTTCACATCAGTCATTAATTTATTTATAGCTAATTTTGTTTTATCAGGTGTATTTCCAATTTCAAAATTATAACCCATAGTTGAAACAAAGTTTTTTATTTGTTCTAACTTATCAACCAATGGTTCCTCATGAATTCTGTTCACACAAGGTAGATTTTTAGATTTTATAAATTTAGCAACTTCTCTATTGGCTAATAACATATATTCTTCAATAAGTTTATTAGCTTCCTTTTGTTCTTTAAAATAAACACTTATTGGTTTTTTATTATCATCTGCTAATTTAAATTTAACCTCAACCCCACCTATTTCCATGGAACCACCTAACATTCTTCTTGCTCTTCTTTTTCTTGCTAGTCTATCTAATTCCAATACAACTTTGCCACAAGGATCATCACTTTCTCCTTTGTCTATAATTTCTTGTGCCATTTCATAGGAATAATCTTTATCAACATTTATAATTGTCTTACCAAACCATGTAGATTCAACTCTACCATCATTATTTAACTCAACTATTACTGAAAAACATAATTTGTCACTACCAGATTTTAATGAACAAATACCATTGCTTAATCTTTTTGGTATCATTGGAACACATCTATCAACTAGATAAACAGAAGATGATCGTTTAAAAGCTTCATCATCTATTATAGAATTAGGTTTAACATAATGGCTAACATCAGCTATATTTATAGATATAAATATTTTACCATCTATAAATTCAAGACCTATTGTATCATCTGCATCTTTAGAATCAAATGGGTCAATTCCAATTGTGGTAACATGTCTCAAATCCCTTCTTTTAGCTATTTCTTTTTCAGTTATAACATCTGATATAAGTTCAGCTTCATTTAATACTTCTTGTGGGAAATCAATTGGAAGATCATATTCATACATAATAGCATTCATTTCTGTTTCATTATCACCCACATTTCCTAAAATTTTAACAATTTTACCTCTTGGTGATTTTCTACCTACTTCCCAATCCAAAAAATGAACTAAAACTTTCTGACCATTATCAGCTTTATGTTCTCCTTTGATATAAAAATCAACTGGTATTCTACTATTATCAGGTATTACAAATGTAATATCATTCTTAATATGTGTTGTTCCAACAAATTCTGTTTTAAATCTTGATACGACTTCTATAACAATTGCTTCATAACCTTTTTTACCTTTTACTATTTGATACTTAACAGTATCTAGGTGTAATGAATTTAATGTTTTTTTCTTATTAACAAAAATATCTTTTGTGTTATTAAATTTAACAACAGCATTACCAGTTGTTGAAAACTCTATAATGCTTTCATGGATTCCTAATTCTTCAATCCCTTTCATTTTCTGATTTATTTTTTATAGATTCCAAACGTTTATCCATTATAATAGGATTTTGTATTGGATATTCAACTCCTAGATTTTTTTTAAGAGTTTCTTTTCTTTTAGATTCGGAGCATTTTCTACAAAAATATTCTCCCCAGTGGTTTTTTTTATATTTAACATAATTTTTATATATTATGTCTTTTTCTATACCACAATTATCACATTTACATAATATTTTATGATTTGAACCATTTTGTAATAATTCAATAGGAATTGTTAATATCTGTCCTAATGTTATATTATAACCTAAATTTTCATAATACGAGAAATTGTTCTCGCAAATTTTTATAGTTATTTCTCTTGATAAAATCATTTACAGATTATATATTAAAATGTAATGATTGTTTTATCAAAAAAATTATAAATATTTTTTGGGAGATATTGTAGGTTTAATACCCAAAGAATCTAAATATTTCTCTCTATTTATAATAGAATTTTCATTTTTAACTTCTTTTTTAACTCCCTTTTTAGAATTAATTTTAGAATGTAATTCTGTTTTTTCACTTTTTGCCATGTCGTATAATTTATAAATCTTTTTTATCAACTTTCCAGATTCAAATTTAAACATTTTTTCTTTATTTTCAAAATATTTTTTAGGACTTGACATTTCACTTTTCAATTCTTTAAGAAATTCATCTAAATAATTATTTTTCTCATCAGCATCAGGATCAGTTATTCCTCTAATCATTGAATATATTGAACTATACACAGGATCTTCTAATAGATTTAATAAATTATTCATTTTTGAATTTATGATATTATCTAATATAATTGATAATAAATCATTAACGACATCTTCATCACTATATCCATTTAAATCAAAATTATTATCTTCTAATACATTTTTAACATAATCCACATCTTCTAAAAGTTTTTTATAAAAATCTTCATATGTCCAGTTATAAACATTTTTTAAGTGTATGTAATTTTTATTATTTTTTAAAAAAAATAAAAAATCTTCTTTTGTAATACCTTGAACTTCCATTTTAGTAGCAATTTCTGCTCGTCTTACAATATTTTCAGTAGATGATATATAATAACAATAGTAGAAAAATTCATCAACTGCTGGTATACCAAATCTCAAATTTGAAAATGCATTATATTTTGCATTTTTTTTAAATGGTTTGTGATTTTTAACATAATTATCATATGAGTGCATCAATTCATGTCCAATTACAGATATAAATTCATTTTGTTCATTTTTAAATAATTCTGCTGTGGTTTTCTCTATATTAGTTCCATATGGAACTTCAACACTTATTCCCAAATTGATTTCACCATTTTTATCAAAATACATTTTTAAATTTTTCCTATCTAATTTAGAAATTGATGGTTTGTAAAATGCACCTGTCAATTCTGCTTTAGATTCACCTTGTCTTTTAACTTCATAAATTGAAATTTCCAAATTTATTTTATTTATTTTAAAATCATTTATATTCTCATTTATATTAAAAACCATATAATAAAAATGTTTTATAGTTTCATATTTATAGGTATTGGAATCTCCTTCAATAGAATCATAGCTATATTTTCCATTTTTTAAATTGTTCAACAATGAATCATATATAATTTTTGCCAAGTTTATTAAACCATTTGGAACCCCCATTTTTTCATTAAATTTCTTAATATGTTTCATAAAATATATTTTTTATTAGATATATATATTAAATATTTTATTAAAAATTCTCAAAATCTATAAAAAATCTACCTTTTCTTAAAGAGAGTTTAGGGTCTTTAATATATACTCTAAAATTAATTAATTAAAATATGAAACCAGTTTTAATAGTAGAAAACTCAACTAACTCTTTGATTAGAGAAAGTGCTACTGAAGGTAACAAAAACTATGTTTTAGGAGGTATTTTCACTGAATTTGGTAAATTGAACCGAAATGAGAGAATTTATACTGCTGAAAAGTTTTTACCAGCACTTGATGAATTAAATGAGCGTATTCAAAACTTAGGTGTAGTTTTTGGTGAGTATGATCATCCAGATGTTTTTGATACATCTTTATCTAGAGCATCACACATCATCACTAAAGCTAACTATGTTAAAGAAAACAATTTAGTTGAAGGAGAAATCAAATTATTAAGCACTTATTGGGGTAAAGAGGCAAAGGCATTAGTTGACGACAGATGTCCTGTTTTTGTTTCTTCAAGAGCTGCTGGGATAACAGAATCAGACGGTACTGTTTCTTTAAAAAAATTATTTACATATGACATAGTTGCTGATCCAGGATTTGCATCAGCTAAAATGAATGTTAAAGTACTTAATGAGTCTTTAGGTTATGACAATAGCCCAAAATCTAACTTTAGGATATATGATTTATCTGACGAGTCCAAAACACAAGAATTTTTCAATATGAACAAGAATGAATTCGTAACAAAGCAACAATTAACTGATTACTCTCAGTATTTAGTTAAAGAATTAGCTTCTACACAAAATGAAGTTAAAGCTGCAATTACAAATGGTGCATTTGAACCATCGAAATTGGAGAAATTACTTGAATATTATGAGGAGTTAAACAACACTAATAATCAAGTAGTTAAATATTTAGATTATTTGGCTGAAAAAGTTCAAATAATGGTAAACGAAAATAAATCATTGACTGAAACAACTGCTAAACTTGTTAAACACAATGATTATTTAGCTGAAAATTTAGAAAAAGCAATTACTTATTCTGAATATGTAGCTGAAAAATTAGATCAAAATATTGACTATACTGAATATGTAGCAGAAAATCTTAATAAGAATATTTCTTATGCTGAGTATATTGCTGAAAATTTAGATAGAAATATTTCTTATGCTGAATATATCGCAGAGAACTTGGATAAAAACATTTCTTATGCTGAATATATTGCAGAGAACTTAGACAAAAATATCAATTATTCTGAATATTTAGCTGAACAATTAGATAAGAATATTTCTTATGCTGAATACATTGCTGAAAATTTAGATAAAAATATTGATTATTCAGAATATTTAGCTGAACATGTTGATAATAGTATTGCTTATGCTGAATATTTAGCTGAAAATGTTGAAGGTAATATTGCTTATGCTGAATACATTGCTGAAAATTTAGATGAGAACATTGCTTATTCAGAATATGTAGCTGAAAATTTAGACAAATCAATTACTTACCAAGGTATGATTGTTGAAAAATTAAACGGTGGTAAAATATTTGAATCAGTTGAAGATGGTTTCCCTTCTTTAGATGCTGCTGGTTTTGAAAATATCCAAGATGAAGAAGAAATCGAAGAATTTGAAACTGAAGAGTCAGAAGAAAGAGAAGAAGTTGAAGAAACTGAAGCTGGTGAATTTGCAGAAGAGGCAAGAGAGTTTGCACATGAGGCAGAAGAATTTGCTCATGAGGTAGAAGAATTTGCAAATGGTGAAGAGTCTGAAGAAGCTGAAGAGTTTGAAACTGAAGAGTCAGAAGAAAATGAAGAAGAATTAGAAAATGAGATAAGTGGTAATGATGATACAGAATTATCACAATCAATTGATAAACTTATTGAGGAAGCTCAAAAACGAAAAGTTTCCGAAACAACTGATATGAATTTCTTGAAATTTTTATCAAAATCACAAGTTGATAGCTTTTATGCTTTAACTAATGAAGAACAAGAGACTGTTAAACTTCACATAAACGAAAGAAGTTACTTTACACAGAAAGAAGTTCTTACATTAATTTCAGAAGCATTATCTGCTAAAAACGAATCTTTAGAAGAAAGAGTGGTTAGAATGATGCCAGATGATATTAAACCTATCTGGGAACAATTAGTAACAAGTGCTAAAAAATCTATTTTATCTCAAGCTAGATTATACGGTGATGTGTTATTAACTGAATCTCAAGTTGAACATTTCTGGTTAACAAGAAATTTGAAAAAAAATGAATCTACTAAAAAATTAATTTCTCATGATATCATCCAAGAGGATAAATTATCTGATAATGAAATTAATGCAATTATGGAAAGATTCAAAAAATATTAATATTCTATAAAAAATCTACCTTTTCAAAAAGAGAGATAAAATAAGTTTATATATAGAATATAAAAAAAATAAAAATTAAATTATGTCACACATTAGAATAGACAATGCGAAAGCAACTAAGAAATGGGCACCAGTTTTAGAAAACATGGGTGTTACAGGTGAAAGAGTTGAGTGGATGTCAGAATATGCTGAATTACATTCAATTAATGAAAATGCATACGTAAATGCTGCTAACGTAGCTGGTATGGGTGGAGTATTTGCTGCACAACCAGGATTGTTTGCTGGTACTACTACAACTGCACAAACAGGTTTAGCTGGTGGTCCTTTAACAGGTTCAGGAGATGTAGGTCAAAACTTACTTCCAGTTGCAATGAAAATTGCTGCACAAACTATTGGTTTAGATTTAGTAGCTGTTAAACCTGCTGCTGGTCCAAAAATCGATTTACTTTATGTTGATTTCGTTTATGATGATGTTAACCAAGGTTCAGACGAAAGACCACAAGTTTTCAAATTAGCTGTTGCTACTTCTGTTAACACAGCAATCACTGCTGATTTAGTATCTAACTCTATTTCTCAATCACAAGGTGGTTTGAATGGTAGATTGTTTTACAACATCGCAACAGGAGCTGATCAATTAACTGATGCTGGTTCTAAAGCTGGATTAGTTGAGTTTTTAGGTTTCTCTCGTATCGATGGATACCCAATGTTTAAAGCTTACAGACAAGCTAACACTGCTGGTCAATTCAACTATTTCGCATTTGATGCTACATTGAATACTTTCAATGCTACTGCTTCAATGACTTCTCAAATTCAAAACATTGCAGGTGTTGCTTTAACTAACCCTACAATTGAATTGATTTCTGCATTAGAAGATCATATCCCAGGTTTCTCTGCTAACTGGACTTCTAAATTGAAATCAGGAGATTATCCAATGGATCGTCAAGCTGATGACAACTCTTATTCAGGAGTTGTCGGACCAAAAATTTCTTCTAAAACTATTACAGTTGGAACAATCGAAGTTTCTTCTGCATTAAGAAGAACTGAAATTGAAGATATTAAAGCTAACACAGGTATGGATATCGTTCAAAAAATGGAATCTATCCTTGTTAATGAATTGTCTCAAACAATTTCTAAACAAATCGTTGCTAAAATCTTTGAAATGGGTTCATTAAACAGAGCTAATTCGCCATTAAGAACTGGTGCTACTTCTGTTACTGCAACAGCTTCAACTATCTTTGACTTAAATACTAACTATGCTGGTTCATTAGTTGGTGGTGAAACTACTCACGCTGTTCAAAGAAAATTGATCACTAAAATTTCTCACGCTTCTAACTATATAGCAACAGAAGGTCGTGTAGGTCCAGCTCAATTCTTAATTACTAATGGAGGTTTGGCTGCTGCACTTCAAGATATCGCTGGTTATACAATTAACCCAACGAGATCTAAAATGAATGGTCAAGGTCAACTTTATCCAGTTGGTTCAATCGGTGATATCGCTATCTATGTTGATCCATATATGAGATATAACGACAACAGAATCGTTTTAGGACGTAAAAACAATGCTGATCAACCAGGTATTATCTTTGTTCCATATTTAATGGCACAATCAATCTCTGTAATCAGTGAGTCTACTTTTGCTCCAAGAATGTTGTTGAGATCAAGATACGCTGTGGCTGAAGTGGGATGGTATCCACAAAAACAGTATATGACTTTGGTTGTAGAAGATGCTGCACAATTATTAAACTAATATTAATTAATTTAATATATATAAAAACCCTCCAAATGGAGGGTTTTTTGTGTTTATATATAAACATATGCTATATAATGTAATAAAAAATCTAATATGAAAACCAATGAAGAATTGCTATTTGAATTGATAGGTGATAGCTCATCAAAATTAAGAGAAACATATATATCAAAAAATTCACCAGAAATCTATGATAGTATTATTGATTTTTCAAAAGATTTGGAATTAACATTTGTACAAAGAGTGTGGCATTGGGTTAATAATGTAAAAGAAATACCGACTTGTTATTGTGGAAATATAACAAAATTTAATAAAAATTGGAAACTAGGTTATAAAAAATATTGTTCTCAAAAATGTTCATCTAATTCAGATGAAACAAAGAATAAAAGAAAAGCAACAAATATTGATAGATATGGTGTTGATAATGTTTCAAAATCCGATATAATAAAAGAAAAAATAGAAAAAACCAATGTTGAAAGATATGGTAGTAAATCATCTTTTCAAAATGAAAAAGTTAAAGAAAAATGGAAAACAACAATCAATGACAAATATGGTGTAAATCATTACTTTAAAACAGAAGAATTTAAAGAAAAAAGAAACAAAACTATAAGTGAAAAGTATGATGTTGAGCATTATACACAATCAGATGATTATAAAGAAAAAGTTAAATTGACAAATAATGAAAAGTATGGTGTAGATTATTTCACACAATCGGATGAGTATAAAGAAAAAGTTAAATTAACAAATAATGAAAAGTATGGTGTAGATTATTTTACACAATCAGATGAATATAAAGAAAAAGTTAAATTAACAAATAATGAAAAGTATGGTGTGGATTTTTACATACAAAGTTTAGATTTTAAATATAAAAGTGAGGAAACAATATATGATAGATATGGAGTTGAACATTATACTAAATCAAAGGAATATAAGGAATATATAAATAGTGATGAATATAAGAATTTAAAATTAAAAGAGCGTCTAAATTTCTATAAGAAAAGAGGTTTTTTATTCATATCTTCAAATGATAATCTAGTAAATTTAAAAGGTGAATGTGGGCATGAATTTGTTATACACCCAACCAATTTACAAAGAAGAATGTTAGCAAATATAGAAGTATGTACTATTTGTAACCCAATTAATTCAAGTAAATCTGGTCAAGAATTAAACCTATTAAATTATATAAAAGATATTTATATAGGTGAAATTAAATCTAATACAAGAAGTGTTATAAATTCATTTGAATTGGATATTTATTTACCAGAATTAAAGTTAGCAGTTGAATATAATGGATTATATTGGCATGGTGAATTGAATAAAGATAAAAATTATCATTATAATAAATTTAAAGCTTGTGAAGAAAAAGGAATAGATTTAATACAAATATGGGAAGATGATTGGATATATAAACAAGAAATTGTCAAATCTATAATAAAGAATAGAATTGGTATTATTAAGAATAAGATATATGCTAGAAAATGTATAATAAAAGTTATAGAAGATAGAGAGCGAGTTTATAACTTTTTCAACAAAAATCACATACAAGGTAAAACTAATTATAGTATAGCGATTGGACTTTATGATAATAATGAATTGATTTCTTGTATGTTATTTTTAAAAAATGAATTAGTTAGATTTGCAAATATTATAGATTATAATGTTATAGGCTCTGCTAGTAAATTATTTAAATATTATACAAATAATTATGATTTTAATGAGATAGTTTCATTTGCCGATCGTTCAGTATTCACTGGGAATTTATATAAAAATTTAGGTTTTGAATTTGTACACAAAACAAAACATAATTTTTGGTGGGTTGTACAAGGAATAAGACTCCATAGATTTTCATACAATAAGAAAAAACTAATAAATATGGGTGGTAATCCAAATTTAACAGAATGGCAAATAATGTTAGAAATGGGGAATTATAGAATATTTGGCTGTGGTTTAGATAAATATGTATATTTTAAGAAAAAACTGTAATTGTTTTTAATATATACACTATGAAAAGAATTTACAAATACAATAAATTTTTAGAAAAAAAATCTAAATTTCCAGATATAAAAGAATATGATTTTGAAGGTTTCAAAGTTTATATGGGAAGAGATTCTAAATCAAATGATTATTTAACATTTATACAATCAGATGAAGATGATTTATGGTTTCATGCAAAAGGTGTCCCTGGTTCACATATAGTAATAAAAATAAATGATAATTTACCAACTGAAACTGTGATAAAAGCAGTAGCAGAATTGGCTAAAAAGAATAGTAAAGGTAAAGAAAATGAGAAACAAGAAGTTGTTTATTGTAAAAGGAAATTTGTTACAAAAGAACCTGGTATGAATGATGGACAAGTTTTAGTTGATAATAAAAACTCAAATTTTATAACAGTTTAAAAAAAATATAAAAAAATGGAATTTTCAAAAAGATTAGTAAAACTATTAGAAGAAATAATTAGAGACACCAATAATTATTTAGCATTTGAATTACAATGGTTATCAGAAATTGGTGATGATGAATATGTTAATAAATTAGATATATCAAGTATTGATATATCAGAAAATGATTATTCATTTGATGTTGTAATGAGTGGTGAAAAAACCACAATTAAAGTTGGTAAATTTATAAGAGCATATTTTGATAGTTTATTCACCGATTATGATATAACAACATTTACAAATTTATATAATGCTTCTAAAAATGGTTATAAAATTAGCAACATTAGTAACAATAAAAACTCTTATAAAAAACAAAATCCTAATTATAATGTAGATATCAATAGCAAACCAATTGTTAAAAAAGCTGGTTCTTTTAATTTCAATCCAAAAGATGTTAGATCTACTTTTTTATCATTAGTTAGTAAAACATATCCACATGGACATGAAGAAGAATTATTAGAATTCTTACCTGAATTAGAAAAAGATGAAATTGGGAATTATTATAAGATAATCGGTGAAAACCCAACAACAATGTTTACATCACATTTAGATACTGCTGATAGAAACCAAGTTATAACAAATCTATACACAAGAGATGAGGATGGTGATGAAATCATCCACACTGATGGAACAACAATATTAGGAGCTGATGATAAATCAGGTGTTGCAGTTTTATTATATATGATGGAACACAATATACCTGGTATATATTATTTCTTTATTGGTGAAGAAAGAGGTGGAATTGGTTCACATGCACTTGCAAATATTTATGAAACAGTTGGTTATCTATCAAATGTGAAAAGATGTATATCATTTGATAGAAGAGATTGTCATTCTATAATAACTGAACAAGTAGGTGGTGTTTGTTGCTCTGATGTTTTTGCTGATGCTTTATGTGATGCATATAATAAATCTGGTTTATCTTTTAGAATGGATCCAACTGGTATTTACACAGACTCTGCTTCATTTATTGATTTGATCCCAGAATGTACAAATGTTTCAGTTGGGTATTATAGTGAACATACTGGCAAGGAAAGACAGAATATGACTTTTTTAATTAAATTATGTGAAGCTTCTGTAAAAATAGATTGGGATAGTTTACCAATTAGTAGAAAACTAGTAGATAGAAGTGAAGTAAATAGATTATTTGATGAAAAGAAAAAAAAATATAAATCATTTTTAACAGATATTAAAGATATGATATTTGGAATAGAATTGGATCTCGAATTGGATAACAATAAAGTATATTTAACAGTTGATTTGGAAAATAATTATATTGATACAATATATGATAACTTAAACATTTTAATTGGAATAATGGGGAAACATAGAATATCCAAAGATGTTGAATTTGGTGAAACATTTATAAAAATAGAATTGAAATAATGAAAAAGTATAAGGAATTTTTAAAAGAAAATAATAGTGATGATGATGATTACTTTTTAGGAATTGAACAAATTAAACAAAATATAAAAGATATGTTTAAAAATGGTAATTATCAAGTTAATATTATGAATAAAGAAATGAACTTTTCTATTGAAATCTATATGGAAAAGAAAAATGATATAACCAAAATTTACAATGTTTTTCAAATAATAAATAAATTGAAGAATGGTGTATTTGTGGATTATGAAGCAGAGTTTGACATATGGACTAATAGAAGTGAAAAAACTGTATTAATTTTTGATTTTTATGGTGATTCATATGAAGATTAATTTTTTTAAAACTTTTATTGATATTTAAAATATAATATATATATTTGTAAAACAAACTATGGGGATGTCATAGATTAGCTCGGTAGATTGGTGATAATTATGCATGTATCGGATTGCTTTGTAACCGATTTATAAATTATAAAGCAAAAAATGTAAACGGAAACGTAAATCAATTAGGAACAAGTGAAGATTTAGTAGCTTTTTTCTCAACTAAAGCTGAAGAGCTAGTAGCTGCTTAATAACTGATTAGCTATAAAAAATAAAAATCAGTACTGATTCATACAGTATAAAATTTGAAAGCCTTTTATAAAAGTGTAGGTTAAACAATTTATTATTTTGTTAGTTTAGAAAAATTATCTATGCATGTGAATGAATAGTTATTAACAACTAGGCGATACAATGGAGGCAGTGTCCATTCATCTCCACAAATAAAATCTCCCACTTTAAGTGGGAGATTAATAAAAAAATATAAACAAAGGATATATTTTTTATATATAATTTAATATAAACAGAAGATTGGCAGAGCGGTCGAATGCGGCAGTCTTAATCTAATTCGAGCTACATTCAGGAAACTTTATGTTGCAAACATTCTCAAATTCGGTGAAACCTTTAAAATGGCAATACCGAGCCAAGCCCTTAATAGGGAAGGTGTAGAGACTAGACGGGAATGGCCTAAGGTTTATTTTAAACTATGGTTGAGGTATAGTCCAGACTACAAACATCTTTATAGATGGTAACGAAAGTTATAGTGGTAAGGAAAACTGTTGAACTGCAAGGTTCCGGGGGTTCGAATCCCTCATCTTCTACTTTTTTTAAACCTCTAAGAAATTAGAGGTTTTTTTATTAATATGAAATTTTAAACAAAAATATAATAAATGATAAACAAAAAGATGTAAATTGATGGTATTAGTAATCAATTTTATCTCTTTTAATATCTCTGTTTATTTTACTACATAATGGTTGTAGGTTAGTATAATGATTTAATCTTATTATATCTTCTTCATTTTTTGCTGATGATAGAGGTATTATATGATCAATATCCCAACCATAATTTAATTCACCATTATATAACCCTTTGTTGTTCCAATTCATCCAATATTCAAATTTTGATTCTATATAATTTTTAAAATCTTCAAAAGAACAACCTAGAATTTCTTGTGTTTTTGATGTTTTTGAATATCCTTTATTTTTTAAAGATGTGTATATAATATTTCTAATATTTAATGAGAATTTATATAAATAGTCAACTTCCTTTCTATTCTTATGATATATTGACCTATTTTTTTTATTTTTTATTCTATATTCCTTATCATATTCTTTTTTAATATCTTTATTTTTTTTATAATATTCTTTTTGATATTCTATTATTTTTAATCTTTTTTCCTTATAATAAGTTTTGTTATATTTTTTCCTTTTTTCTTTTATTTTTTCTTTATTTTTTTCTAAATACTCCTTTATTTTTTCTTTATTTTTAAAGTAGGTTTCACTTTTTTTTTCTTTATGTTTAATATATAAACATTCTTTACAATGGTTAAGATAACCATCTTTCATTTTTTTATTTAAATTAAATTTTGATAATTCTTTTTCTATATTACAACTTTTACATATTTTCATAATACATATATATTAAAAAAATAAACCTTTCTATGTATTTGTGAAAAATGTGGCAATAAGGGTAAGAATAATTTAGGAAAATTATTAATGAAAATTAGAAAGGAAATAGTTAATGTTGATAAACCAAAATTAGAAGATTTTTTTAAAAAATAATATAAAAATATGGATTTTGAATTATACCAAAAAGAGATAAATAAAAGACTTGGTAATATAGTAAGTGATAATTTTGCATCATTTAACCCAAATTTAACAAACTTTATTGAATATGGAACTTCATTAAATATTAATAACAATGATTTTTTCTTAAAACAAAATAGTTCATATTTGGAAGGTCAAACTACAAAAATCATAATAGAAGGTATTTATAATGCTATAATAGATTATTTTTTAAAGGTGAATAATAAAATATCATATTTAAATATAAAAGATTTAAATTATAATAAATCATCTGAATTAATTTTAGAAGATATATTTTTAAAAAACTACAATAATATTTTGTTACCAACTAAATATAAAAATATATTATTAAACTCTGAGATGTTTAAATCATTAAATATAAATTATAATAATATTCTTAATAAGATAGAAAATTTTACAAAGTATTATAATACAAATATTTTATCATCAACAGCATTAAATGGAATTTCACTTTCAAATAATATGTTTTTTTATGATAATATAGAATATTTTATAAAAAATATAGAAGTATATATGATTCATGGGTTAATGTCTTATAATATAAAAATTATATTCAACATGGCAATAGATATTAAAAATCCTGAGATAACATATATAATAGATGATGAATATGAAGATGCACCTGGTTATCAAAAATTTATTAGAAATAAAAAAATTGATAGTATTTTATGAATTTAATTGAGGAATTAGATAATATAAATAAATTTGGATATAGGTCATATTTAAGTTGGGATTATTCATTTACCATATCTTATATAGATGAGGAAAAAGATATTGATATTGATATTGTTACATTTTCATATAAAAATGATTTAAATTCAACATATTTAGAATATTTAGATTATACAATTGATTTATTTTATAAATGGTATTTTAAAAATAATAATATATTTTTAGAGAATGTTGATTTTACACCAAAACCTGTTTATGGTGTGCCAAATTTCTCTGAATTTACATTAGGTGATATATCTAAAAAAATAAAAAGGGAACTGAATATAAATAAATTATTATAAAAAAGCCACTTTAAAAGTGGCTTTTTTTTATTTAATCATATCTTTAACAATTTTTTCAATTTTTTCTTCTGGATATCCACCTATTAGAAGTTCACCTAATAATTTTCTAAATTCCACAACTTTTTTAGAAATATCTGGTTTTTGCAAACCTAATAGTTCTTCATTAGCGGTTTCATATTCTTCAATTGATTTTAATTTATCTTCAATTTCATCTTTAGAAAAATCTGTTAATTTTTTAGTCATTGGATCATACTCTTTTTTAGTATTATCAATTAACTGTTGTCTATCAGAATTTGGTGTGATAGCTTTAGCATCTTTTTCTAATTGCTCTTTATTAGATGCAAAATCTTTAAAGTTTACAACTTTTCGGTTGACATTAAATGTTGGTTGGTTATCTCTTTCCATTTTTTATTCTTTATTTTTTAGTTTTTGGTCAAGCATTTTTGCAATGTTTGAACCTATAAAATAGTGTATATTTTTTAATGAATCAGTTTCAAATGTTTCTATTTCATCCATGAATTTAAATTGGAATTTGAATATATCTATTTCATCTTCTTCAATAGCTTCAACTTTCCAAATTGTTAGTTCCATGTCATAATTATTATTTATATTGATTTTGAAATCAAATTTAGTGTCACTACATTTTTGAATTTTTAATTTTGGTTCATAAACCACATCAAAAACAGAATATTCTGTTATTTTTTCTCTTTTCATATAATAATTTAAAAACATTGCCGGACTTTCAATAAAGTCTGATAATATTATTAAAGATTTTCCAAAATTTCCAGATTCTATAATATCTTCAATTTTAGTTTTCATATCTATTATATTTTCAAAATCAACTTTATGATAAACACAATTTATATCATATAAATAAAGGAGTGTATTATCAATTAAAGTATGTTTACCACTATCTACTTTGAAAATAAATTTTGTATGTATAACTGTAACATCATCTGTTGATAAACCATGTATTGATATTATCAATTTTAAAAAATCTTCTTCATTATCTGGTTTTTCATAAATTGTTTCAATAGATGCAACAACATCATCATTGAATATTTCTTTAAAACTTTCTTCTATTTCAGCTATTCTAATCATAGTTTAATTATATTGTTTATCATATGCATTTCTTTTTAAATACATAATTTTTTCGATATATCCATTTCTTCTAAGCAATTTAAATACTAAATTGCCAACTGAAAACTCACCACCTTCTGATTCTAAACCACTTTTTCTAAAATCTTTTATTTTTTTCCAAACTTTATTAAGTTTTTCTTCAAATGATGACCATTTATCTTCATTAATTTGTTCTTCTAATTCATCTACTAATTCCATAACTGGTTTAGCTTTTTCTCTAATTAGCTTTTCATCTAATTCAAAATCAACTTTAATTGGTTTTTTAATCCATTTATTATCCATTAATGAAAAAACACCACCCATTCTACCAGTTTTTATAGCAAAATTCATATCTTTTTTATCTTGAATAGCAACCTCTACCTCATAATCTGCAATTTTTATATCATGTTGTAAATTCCATAATTTTTTAGCATAATCACATAATTTTTCAGCTATTTCCAAATCATCATCAATATCACTTAAATTAACAATTATATGTAAATCATAATCAGAATATTTTTCAGACCAATTATAATTACATAAAGAACCAGTTAATATTATATCAACAACATCAACATTTATATCAGTTGATGTGAAAAAATCTTCACCAATTTTTAACAAATCTCTTCTAATCTCTTGATCAATATTATCATCTTCCCATATTTTTGGGTTTAATTCATCTTTTAAGTGAAATGATTTAATTGCTTCAAAATCATTTTGAACAAATTCATAAAATCTATTAAGTTTCATATACTATATATTAAAAAATAAATTGCATTTTTACCTTTTTAAAGTATTTAAAATTAATATATACACTATTATTAGAATGATATAAAATTAATATTTAAATATGACTCAATCAAATGCTTATAATCTATGTTCTGCGACTGTTTCACAGTCTTTTGGAAGACTTGTTCAAATTATAAATGGAAATTATTATGATGGATATGGTAATTTATTACAATTAGGAACTGTTGGGCCAACAGGTTCAATTGGTGCTACTGGCTCATCTGGTTTAGATGGGACTTCAGGGACTTCAGGAATTGATGGGACTTCAGGAATTGATGGAACATCAGGGACTTCAGGGACAAGGGGGACTGGTGGTTCTTCAGGAACAAGGGGGACATCAGGAACATCAGGGACTGGTGGTACATCAGCAATTGATGGGACTTCAGGAACAAGTGCTACATCAGGAACAGGTGGTTCTTCAGGATTATCAGGGACTTCAGGTAGTTCAGGAACATCAGCAATTGATGGGACTTCAGGTAGTTCAGGAGTTGATGGGACTTCAGGAACAAATGGTGTTGGTATTGATGGGACATCAGGTTCTAGTGGTTTATCAGGAACTTCAGGAATTGATGGGACATCAGGAACAAGTGCAACATCAGGGACATCAGGAATTGATGGAACATCTGGAACAAGTGCAACATCAGGTCTTTCAGGAACAAGTGCAACATCAGGTTCTAGTGGTTTATCAGGGACTTCAGGAATTGATGGGACTTCAGGGACTTCAGGATTATCAGGGACATCAGGTAGTTCTGGTATTGATGGGACTTCAGGGACAAGTGCTACTTCAGGGACATCGGCTATTGATGGGACATCAGGAATTGATGGAACATCTGGAACAAGTGCTACATCTGGAACATCAGGAATTGATGGAACATCAGGTAGTTCAGGGACATCAGGAATTGATGGGACATCAGGTAGTTCAGGGACATCAGGAATTGATGGGACTTCAGGGACATCAGGTTCAAGTGGGACATCAGGAATTGATGGAACATCAGGAACTTCAGGTTCTAGTGGATTATCAGGAATTGATGGGACTTCAGGGACATCTGCAATAGATGGGACATCAGGTAGTTCGGGAATCGATGGGACTTCAGGAACAAGTGCAACATCAGGTAGTTCGGGATTATCAGGAACATCAGGGACTTCAGCTATTGATGGGACTTCAGGAACATCAGCTATTGATGGGACATCAGGTAGTTCGGGAATTGATGGTACATCAGGGACATCAGGGACTTCAGCTATTGATGGGACTTCAGGAACAAGTGCTACTTCAGGGACATCGGCTATTGATGGGACTTCAGGAACATCCGCAATTGATGGGACTTCAGGAACAGGTGGGACTTCAGGAACAAGTGCAACATCAGGGACTTCAGCTGTTGATGGGACTTCTGGAATTGATGGGACATCTGGTAGTTCGGGATTAAGTGGTACATCAGGTAGTTCAGGAACATCAGCTATTGATGGAACAAGTGGAACATCGGCTATTGATGGGACATCAGGGACATCGGCTATTGATGGAACTTCTGGTAGTTCAGGAACATCAGCTATTGATGGGACATCAGGGACAAGTGCAACATCAGGGACATCAGCAATTGATGGGACTTCTGGTAGTTCAGGGTTGTCAGGAACATCCGGAACATCAGCTGTTGATGGGACTTCGGGTAGTTCAGGGACTTCAGGGACATCTGCTATTGATGGTACTTCAGGGACATCGGCTATTGATGGAACATCAGGAACAAGTGCTACATCAGGGACATCGGCTATTGATGGTACTTCAGGGACATCGGCTATTGATGGAACATCAGGAACAAGTGCTACATCAGGGACATCAGCTATTGATGGAACAAGTGGAACATCCGCTATTGATGGAACAAGTGGAACATCCGCTATTGATGGAACATCAGGAACAAGTGCAACATCAGGGACATCAGGATTATCGGGAACTTCAGGTAGTTCAGGGACTTCAGCTATTGATGGAACAAGTGGAACATCCGCTATTGATGGAACATCAGGAACATCCGCAATAGATGGAACATCAGGTAGTTCAGGGACTTCAGCTATTGATGGAACATCAGGAACAAGTGCAACTTCAGGGACATCCGGATTATCAGGTAGTTCAGGGACTTCAGGATTATCAGGTAGTTCAGGAACATCCGCTATTGATGGAACAAGTGGAACATCCGCTATTGATGGGACTTCAGGAACATCGGCTATTGATGGAACTTCAGGAACATCGGCTACATCAGGAACATCAGCTATTGATGGAACTTCAGGAACTTCAGCAATAGATGGGACATCAGGAACTTCAGCAATAGATGGGACATCAGGAACAAGTGCTACATCAGGAACGTCTGCTATTGATGGGACATCAGGAACAAGTGCTACATCAGGAACGTCTGCTATTGATGGGACTTCAGGAATAGATGGAACATCAGGGAGTTCTGGGTTATCAGGGAGTTCAGGTACTTCAGGGACTTCAGCAATTGATGGAACTTCGGGAACATCAGCAATAGATGGAACTGCGGGGACTTCAGGAATAGATGGAACTTCAGGGACATCCGGGACATCGGCTATTGATGGAACTTCAGGGACAAGTGCTACTTCAGGGACTTCAGGTTTATCAGGAACTTCAGGAACTTCAGGTTTATCAGGTACATCAGGGACATCGGCTATTGATGGAACATCTGGGACAAGTGCTACTTCAGGGACAAGTGCAATTGATGGAACTTCAGGAACTTCAGCAATTGATGGGACTTCAGGAACTTCAGCAATTGATGGAACATCTGGGACAAGTGCTACATCGGGAACTTCAGCAATTGATGGAACATCGGGAACATCGGGAATTAATGGAACTTCAGGGACTTCAGGAATAGATGGAACTTCAGGAACAAGTGCAACATCAGGGACATCAGCAATAGATGGAACTTCAGGAATAGATGGGACTTCAGGTAGTTCAGGTATAAGTGGGAGTTCAGGGACATCGGCAATAGATGGAAGTTCAGGGAGTTCAGGGACATCAGCAATAGATGGAACTTCAGGGACATCGGCTATAGATGGGACTTCAGGGAGTTCAGGAACATCAGCTATTGATGGGACTTCAGGGACAAGTGCTACCTCAGGGACATCTGGTTTATCAGGTAGTTCAGGTAGTTCAGGTTTATCAGGAACTTCAGGGACATCAGCAATTGATGGAACATCAGGGACATCAGCTATTGATGGGACATCAGGGACATCGGCTATAGATGGTACTTCAGGGAGTTCGGGAACATCAGCTATCGATGGAACATCAGGGACAAGTGCTACATCAGGGACATCAGCTATTGATGGGACATCAGGGACATCGGCAACATCAGGGACATCAGCTATCGATGGAACATCAGGGAGTTCAGGAACATCAGGGACATCAGCTGTTGATGGGACTTCAGGGACAAGTGCTACATCAGGAACATCTGCTATTGATGGGACTTCAGGGACAAGTGCTACATCAGGGACATCGGCTATAGATGGTACTTCAGGGACATCGGGAACATCAGGAATAGATGGGACATCAGGGACATCTGCAACTTCAGGAACTGGTGGTACTTCAGGGACATCGGCTATTGATGGTACTTCAGGGACATCTGCTATTGATGGGACATCAGGAACATCTGCAACATCAGGAAGTTCAGGATTAAGTGGTTCATCTGGTAGTTCAGGGACAAGTGCAATTGATGGAACATCAGGGACATCAGCTATCGATGGAACATCAGGGACAAGTGCAACTTCAGGGACTTCAGGATTAAGTGGAACTTCAGGGACATCGGCTATTGATGGAACATCAGGAACATCTGCAATTGATGGAACATCAGGGACAAGTGCAACTTCAGGAACAGGTGGTACTTCAGGGACAAGTGCAACTTCAGGAACAGGTGGTACTTCAGGGACATCCGCTATTGATGGAACGTCAGGAACATCGGCAACTTCAGGAACTGGTGGAACATCAGCAACTTCAGGGACAGGTGGAACATCAGGGACATCAGCTATTGATGGGACATCAGGTACAAGTGCTACATCAGGGACAAGTGGTTTAAGTGGAACATCTGGTAGTTCGGGGACATCAGCTATTGATGGAACTTCAGGGACTTCAGCAATAGATGGAACTTCAGGGACATCAGCTACATCAGGAACAAGTGGTTTAAGTGGTACTTCAGGGACTTCAGCTATAGATGGAACTTCAGGAATAGATGGAACTTCAGGGACATCAGCTACATCAGGAATAGATGGAACTTCAGGGACAAGTGCTACATCGGGGACATCGGCAACTTCAGGGACATCAGCTATTGATGGGACATCAGGGACATCAGCAACATCAGGGACTGGTGGGACTTCAGGAACAAGTGCTACATCAGGAACAGATGGAACTTCAGGGACATCCGCTATTGATGGAACTTCAGGGACAAGTGCTACATCAGGAACAAGTGGTTTAAGTGGAACATCTGGTAGTTCAGGGACATCAGCTATTGATGGGACATCAGGAACATCTGCAATTGATGGGACATCAGGGACAAGTGCTACATCAGGAACAAGTGGTTTAAGTGGTACTTCAGGGACTTCAGCTATAGATGGGACTTCAGGGACTTCAGCAACTTCAGGGACAAGTGCTACATCAGGGACAAGTGCTACATCAGGAACTGGTGGAACATCCGCAACATCAGGAACTGGTGGGACGTCAGGTACATCTGCTATAGATGGTTCATCAGGAACATCAGCAACATCAGGAACAGGCGGGACAAGTGCTACATCAGGAACAGGTGGAACTTCAGGAACATCGGCTATTGATGGAACTTCAGGAACAAGTGCTACATCAGGAACAAGTGGATTATCAGGAACTGCTGGGACATCAGGGACATCTGCTATTGATGGAACATCAGGAACATCAGCAATTGATGGAACATCAGGAACAAGTGCTACATCAGGTTCAAGTGGATTATCAGGAACTGCTGGAACTTCAGGAACAGGTGGGACTTCAGGAACAGGTGGGACTTCAGGGACAAGTGCTACATCAGGAACATCTGCTATTGATGGGACTTCAGGGACAAGTGCTACATCAGGAACAGGTGGGACTTCAGGGACAAGTGCTACATCTGGTAGTTCAGGGACAAGTGCTATAGATGGAACATCAGGAACAAGTGCTACATCAGGGACAAGTGCTACATCAGGAACATCCGCAATTGATGGAACTTCAGGAATATCAGGAACATCAGGGACATCAGCAATTGATGGGACATCTGGGAGTTCAGGGACATCAGCTATAGATGGAACATCAGGAACATCAGCAATTGATGGAACTTCAGGGACAAGTGCTACATCAGGAACAAGTGGATTATCAGGAACTGCTGGGACTTCAGGAAATGATGGTACTTCAGGGACAAGTGCTACATCAGGGACATCGGCTATTGATGGTACTTCAGGGAGTTCAGGGACATCTGCTATTGATGGTACTTCAGGAACAAGTGCTACATCAGGGACAAGTGCTATAGATGGGACTTCAGGGACAAGTGCTACATCAGGAACATCTGCTATTGATGGAACTTCAGGGACAAGTGGATTATCAGGGAGTTCAGGAACATCGGCTATTGATGGAACTTCGGGGACTTCAGGTTTATCAGGAACTTCAGGAACAAGTGCTACATCAGGATTAAGTGGTAGTTCAGGAACATCTGCTATTGATGGAACATCAGGGACGAGTGCTACTTCAGGAACATCAGCTATTGATGGAACATCAGGAACAAGTGCTACATCAGGAACATCGGCTATTGATGGAACTTCAGGAACAAGTGCTACTTCAGGGAGTTCAGGGACATCAGCTATTGATGGAACATCAGGAACAAGTGCTACATCAGGGTTAAGTGGGACTTCAGGTAGTTCAGGAACATCGGCTATTGATGGAACATCGGGGACTTCAGGTTTATCAGGAACTTCAGGAACAAGTGCAACATCAGGTATTGATGGGACTTCTGGAACATCCGCAATTGATGGAACTAGTGGTTCATCAGGAACAAGTGCAACATCAGGAACATCTGCTATTGATGGAACATCAGGAACATCAGCAATTGATGGAACATCAGGAACAAGTGCTACTTCAGGGACTGGTGGTACATCAGCAATTGATGGAACATCAGGAACAAGTGCAACATCAGGGACAAGTGCTACATCAGGGACATCAGCTATTGATGGGACTAGTGGCTCATCGGGTAGTTCAGGATTAAGTGGCTCATCGGGTAGTTCAGGAACATCAGCTATTGATGGTACATCGGGTAGTTCAGGGACAAGTGCTACATCGGGAACATCAGCTATTGATGGGACTAGTGGTTCATCAGGGACAAGTGCTACTTCAGGAACATCAGCTATTGATGGGACTTCAGGAACAAGTGCAACATCAGGAACAAGTGCAACATCAGGAACATCAGCTATTGATGGAACTTCAGGAACATCAGCTATTGATGGAACAAGTGGCTCATCAGGATTAAGTGGAACTTCAGGAACATCAGCAATAGATGGAACTTCAGGAACATCTGCTATTGATGGAACTTCAGGTAGTTCAGGAACATCGGGTTTATCAGGGACTTCAGGGAGTTCAGGGACATCAGCCATTGATGGAACTAGTGGTACATCGGGAACATCCGCTATTGATGGGACTAGTGGCTCATCAGGAACATCCGCTATTGATGGGACTTCAGGTAGTTCAGGAACATCGGCTATAGATGGGAGTTCAGGGAGTTCAGGGACAAGTGCTACTTCAGGGACATCAGCTATTGATGGAACATCAGGTAGTTCAGGGACAAGTGCGACTTCAGGGACATCTGCAATAGATGGAACTTCAGGTAGTTCCGGGACAAGTGCTACTTCAGGAACATCGGCTATTGATGGAACATCAGGGAGTTCCGGGACAAGTGCTACTTCAGGATTAAGTGGGACTTCAGGTAGTTCAGGGACATCAGCTATTGATGGGACTTCAGGTAGTTCAGGGACAAGTGCTATTGATGGAACATCAGGGACATCAGCTATTGATGGAACATCAGGAACTTCGGCTACATCAGGAACTGGTGGGACTTCAGGGACAAGTGCTACTTCAGGGACAGGTGGGACATCAGGGACAAGTGCTACTTCAGGGACATCAGCAATTGATGGGACTTCAGGTAGTTCAGGGTCTAGTGGATTAAGTGGTTCATCTGGTAGTTCAGGAACATCAGCTATTGATGGAACAAACGGTTCTTCAGGAACTTCAGCAATTGATGGAACTTCAGGAACATCAGCTATTGATGGAACTTCAGGGACAAGTGCTACTTCAGGAACATCTGCTATTGATGGAACTTCAGGGACAAGTGCTACATCAGGAACATCGGCTACATCAGGGACTTCAGCAATTGATGGGACTTCAGGGACATCAGCAATTGATGGAACTTCAGGGACATCAGCAATTGATGGAACTTCAGGTAGTTCAGGGACAAGTGCTACATCAGGTACATCTGCTATTGATGGGACTTCAGGTAGTTCAGGTTCATCTGGTTTATCAGGGACAAGTGGGACATCAGCAACTTCAGGGTTAAGTGGGAGCTCAGGAACTTCAGGGACATCGGCTATTGATGGGACATCAGGAACATCAGCTATTGATGGGACTTCAGGTAGTTCAGGGACTTCAGCTACTTCAGGAACAGGTGGAACTAGTGGTTCATCAGGGACATCGGCTATTGATGGGACATCAGGAACATCAGCTATTGATGGGACTTCAGGTAGTTCAGGGACTTCAGCTACTTCAGGAACAAGTGCTATTGATGGAACATCAGGGACTTCAGCAACTTCAGGGACAAGTGGAATAACTATATCTTATACAGGTAATTCAACAAATACTATAAATCTTGCTTCATTGTCAATAGGTTCAACTTTTTCTATATACACAACAACAGATTTAGCTTATACAATTGCACAAAATATTTTAATTTCACATGATGTAAATAATAAAGTTACTGGTGATGTAGTTTCATACAACCCAAATACTGGTTTACTTATTTTAAATGTTGATTCAGTTTATGGTAGTGGTATATACAATAATTGGGTTTCTAATTTAGATGGTGCTGCTGGTGGTGATGGTACATCCGGGACTTCAGGGACAAGTGCTACTTCAGGGACAGGTGGAACTTCAGGGACAAGTGCTACTTCAGGGACTTCAGCTATTGATGGAACTTCAGGAAGTTCAGGGACAAGTGCTACTTCAGGGACATCAGCAATTGATGGAAGTTCAGGGACAAGTGCCACTTCAGGAACATCGGCTATTGATGGAAGTTCAGGAAGTTCAGGGACAAGTGCAACATCAGGGACATCCGCTATTGATGGAACTTCAGGGACAAGTGCAACATCAGGGACTTCAGGAATATCAGGGACTTCAGGAAGTTCTGGAACATCAGCTATTGATGGTACTTCAGGAAGTTCAGGATTAAGTGGTTCTTCAGGAACATCCGCTATTGATGGGACTTCAGGAACAAGAGGGACTTCAGGAACAGGAGGTACATCAGGGACAAGTGCAACATCAGGAACATCGGCTATTGATGGGACTTCAGGGACAAGTGCCACTTCAGGAACATCGGCTATTGATGGAACATCAGGAACATCTGCTATTGATGGGACTTCAGGGACAAGTGCAACATCAGGGACAAGTGCCACTTCAGGAACATCTGCTATTGATGGAACTTCAGGTAGTTCGGGAACAGGTGGCACTTCAGGATTGAGTGGAACTAGTGGGTCGTCAGGAACATCAGCTATTGATGGGACTTCGGGTAGTTCAGGATTGAGTGGAACTAGTGGGTCGTCAGGAACATCAGCTATTGATGGGACTTCAGGTAGTTCAGGATTATCAGGTATTTCGGGAACAGGTGGAACATCAGGAACATCAGCTACTTCAGGAACTGGTGGGACATCAGGAACATCAGCTATTGATGGAACTTCAGGAAGTTCAGGAACAGGAGGAACTTCAGGATTGAGTGGAACAAGTGGTTCATCAGGAACAAGTGCTATTGATGGAACATCTGGTAGTTCAGGGACTAGAGGGACTTCAGGGACTGCTGGGACTTCAGGGACAAGTGCTATTGATGGGACTTCAGGGACAAGTGCTACTTCAGGGACTGGTGGAACTTCAGGGACAAGTGCAACATCAGGGACTTCAGCTATTGATGGATCATCAGGAACATCCGCAATTGATGGGACTTCGGGTAGTTCAGGATTATCAGGAACATCAGGGACAAGTGCAACATCAGGGACAAGTGCAACATCAGGAACATCTGCTATTGATGGGACTTCAGGAACTAGTGGGTTGTCAGGAACTAGTGGGTTGTCAGGAACTAGTGGTTCATCAGGAACATCAGCTATTGATGGAACATCAGGTAGTTCAGGATTATCTGGAACATCAGGGACAAGTGCAACATCAGGAACATCAGCTATTGATGGGACTTCAGGGACAAGTGCGACTTCAGGTACTGGCGGGACTTCAGGGACAAGTGCGACATCAGGAACATCTGCTATTGATGGGACTTCAGGTACTTCAGCAATTGATGGGACTTCAGGGACAAGTGCAACTTCAGGTAGTTCTGGAACATCAGCAACTTCAGGGACAAGTGCTACATCAGGGACATCGGCTATTGATGGGACTTCAGGAACATCAGCGACTTCAGGTAGTTCAGGATTATCAGGGTCTTCAGGGTCTTCAGGGACATCAGCAATTGATGGAACTTCAGGTAGTTCAGGATTATCAGGTACTTCAGGGACTGGTGGAACATCAGCAATTGATGGAACTTCAGGTAGTTCTGGAACATCGGCTACTTCAGGAAGTTCAGGTATAAATGGGACATCAGGTAGTTCAGGGTTATCAGGTAGTTCAGGGACAAGTGCTACTTCAGGTATTAATGGAACTTCAGGAACATCAGCAATTGATGGAACTTCAGGTAGTTCTGGAACATCGGCTACTTCAGGAAGTTCAGGTATAAATGGGACATCAGGTAGTTCAGGGTTATCAGGTAGTTCAGGGACAAGTGCTACTTCAGGGTTATCGGGGACTTCAGGGACTTCGGCTACTTCAGGTAGTTCAGGAACATCGGCTACTTCAGGTAGTTCAGGAACTGTTGGAACTTCAGGAAGTGGTGGTACATCAGGAACTAGAGGAACTGCTGGGACTTCAGGAAGTGGTGGTACATCAGGAACTAGAGGAACTGCTGGGACTTCAGGGACTGGTGGAACTTCAGGTAGTTCAGGATTATCAGGGACGGCTGGGACTTCAGGAACAAGTGCAACGTCTGGTACTGCTGGAACTTCAGGTTCAAGTGGGTTAACAGGAACTTCAGGAACTGGTGGTAGTTCAGGAACTGCCGGGACTTCAGGTAGTTCAGGTAGTTCAGGGACAAGTGCTATTGATGGAACTTCAGGAAGTTCAGGAACAAGTGCTACTTCAGGGACTTCGGCTACATCAGGAAGTGGAGGAACAAGTGGATTATCAGGAACTGCAGGGACTTCTGCAATTGATGGAACTTCAGGAACAAGCGCTACATCAGGAACAGGTGGGTCATCAGGAACTAGTGCGACTTCAGGTTCAAGTGGATTATCAGGAACTGCTGGTACTTCAGGTGTTAATGGGACTTCAGGGACTTCGGCTACTTCAGGAAGTGGTGGAACAAGTGGATTATCTGGAACTTCAGGTTCAAGTGGATTATCAGGAACTGCAGGGACTTCAGGTGTTAATGGTACTTCGGGAACTTCAGCAACTTCGGGAACTTCAGCTACTTCAGGAACTGGTGGGTCATCAGGAACATCAGCAACTTCGGGAACTTCAGCTACATCAGGTACTAGTGCTACTTCAGGGACTGGTGGGTCATCAGGAACTTCGGCTACTTCAGGAACTGGTGGGTCATCAGGAACTAGTGCGACTTCGGGGACTTCAGCTACATCAGGAAGTGGTGGAACAAGTGGTTTATCTGGTACTTCAGGTTCAAGTGGATTATCAGGGACTGCAGGGACTTCAGGTATTAATGGTACTTCTGGAACTTCAGCTACTTCAGGGACTGGCGGGACAAGTGGTTTATCAGGGACTTCAGGTTCAAGTGGATTATCAGGGACTGGTGGGACTTCAGGAACTGGTGGGACGTCAGGGACTTCGGCTACTTCTGGTTCAGGTGGTACTTCAGGAACTTCAGCGACTTCAGGAACTGGTGGAACTTCAGGTATTAACGGAACTTCAGGTTCAAGTGCAACTTCAGGAACTGGTGGGACGTCAGGGACTTCAGCAACTTCAGGAACTGGTGGAACTTCAGGTATTAATGGAACTTCAGGTTCAAGTGCAACTTCTGGTTCAGGTGGGACGTCAGGGACTTCAGCGACTTCAGGGACAAGTGGGTTATCAGGGACTGCTGGAACTTCAGGAGTTAATGGGACTTCAGGGACTTCGGCTACATCAGGGACAGGCGGGACAAGTGGATTGTCAGGGACTTCTGGATCAAGTGGATTATCAGGGACTTCTGGAACTTCAGGTGTTAATGGAACTTCAGGAACTTCAGCGACTTCAGGGACAAGTGCGACTTCAGGTGTTAATGGAACTTCAGGAACTTCAGCGACTTCAGGGACAAGTGCGACTTCAGGGACTTCAGCTACTTCAGGGACTGGTGGGTCATCAGGAACAAGAGGGACTTCAGGAACAGGTGGGACTTCAGGTGTTAATGGAACTTCTGGAACTTCGGCTACTTCAGGAAGTGGCGGAACAAGTGGTTTATCAGGGACTTCAGGGACAAGTGGATTATCAGGGACTGCTGGGACTTCAGGGGTGAATGGGACTTCAGGTAGTTCAGCAACTTCAGGGACTGGTGGAACAAGTGGGTTATCAGGGACTTCAGGTTCAAGTGGGTTATCAGGGACTGCTGGGACATCAGGTGTTAATGGGACTTCAGGAACTTCGGCTACATCAGGGACTGGTGGGACTTCAGGAACTTCGGCTACATCAGGGACTGGTGGAACTTCAGGTATTAACGGAACTTCAGGTTCAAGTGCAACTTCAGGAACAGGTGGGACGTCAGGGACTTCAGCGACTTCAGGAACTGGTGGAACTTCAGGCATTAATGGGACTTCAGGGACAAGTGCAACTTCTGGTTCAGGTGGAACTTCAGGGACTTCGGCTACATCAGGGACAAGTGGGTTATCAGGAACTGCTGGGACTTCAGGGGTGAATGGGACTTCAGGTAGTTCAGCTACTTCAGGGACTGGTGGAACAAGTGGGTTATCAGGGACTTCAGGTTCAAGTGGGTTATCAGGGACTGCTGGGACATCAGGTGTTAATGGGACATCAGGAACTGGTGGAACAAGTGGTTTATCAGGAACATCAGGTAGTTCAGGAGTTAATGGAACTTCAGGGACTTCGGCTACATCAGGTAGTTCAGGTGTTAATGGGACTTCAGGGACTTCGGCTACATCAGGTAGTTCAGGACTATCAGGTAGTTCAGGGACATCGGCTACATCAGGTAGTTCAGGTGTTAATGGGACATCAGGGACTGGTGGAACAAGTGGATTATCAGGAACTGCAGGGACTTCAGGTGTTAATGGGACTTCAGGGACAAGTGCGACTTCAGGTAGTTCAGGTGTTAATGGGACTTCAGGGACTTCGGCTACATCAGGAACTGGTGGAACTTCAGGGACTTCAGCTACATCAGGAACTGGTGGAACTTCAGGGACTTCAGCTACTTCAGGTAGTTCAGGAATAAATGGGACAAGTGGGATATCAGGGACTTCAGGGACTGGTGGATTATCAGGCTCAAGTGGGTTATCAGGGACTTCAGGTAGTTCAGGGACTTCAGGTACTTCGGCTACATCAGGGACTGGTGGAACTTCGGGCTCAAGTGGGTTATCAGGGACTTCAGGATCAAGTGGATTATCAGGAACATCTGGGACTGGTGGGACATCAGGCATTAACGGGACTTCAGGGACTTCAGCTACTTCAGGGACTGGTGGGACTTCGGGTTCAAGTGGGTTATCAGGGACTTCCGGTGTTAATGGGACAAGTGGGTTATCAGGGACTGGTGGGACTTCTGGAACTAGTGCTACTTCAGGAACTGGTGGAACTAGTGGAACTAGTGCAACATCAGGAACTGGTGGAACATCAGGAACATCAGCTATTAATGGTACATCTGGGACTGCTGGGACAGGCGGGACTTCAGGGACTAGTGGAACTGCGGGGACTTCAGGGACTTCAGCTACTTCAGGTTCAAGTGGATTATCAGGGACTTCAGGGATAAATGGGACTTCAGGTAGTTCAGGAACTGCTGGAACTAGTGGATTATCAGGGTCTTCAGGGACTTCAGCTACATCAGGTAGTTCGGGAATAAATGGAACATCAGGGACTGGTGGGACTAGTGGATTATCAGGGACTTCGGGGACTTCAGGATTGTCAGGGACTTCAGGAACTGGTGGGACTTCAGGATTGTCAGGGTCTTCAGGGACTTCAGGTATAAATGGGACATCAGGGACTAGTGGGACATCAGGGATTAATGGGACTAATGGAACTGCAGGGACTTCAGGATTGTCTGGAACTGCTGGGACATCAGGTGTTAATGGGACTTCAGGGACTGGTGGCTCTTCTGGTCTTAACGGAACATCAGGTTCAACTGGGACTGCTGGAACTTCAGGAACTAGGGGGACTGCTGGAACTTCCGGATCAAGTGGATTGTCTGGGACTTCAGGTGTTAATGGAACTTCAGGGACTTCAGCTACTTCAGGTTCAAGTGGGTTATCAGGGACTTCAGGGACTGGTGGGACTTCAGGTAGTTCAGCCACTTCAGGTAGTTCAGGATTATCAGGGACTTCAGGTACTTCAGCTACATCAGGTAGTTCAGGGGTAAATGGGACTAGTGGAACTGGTGGGACTAGTGGATTATCAGGAACTTCAGGTAGTTCAGGTCTAACAGGGACTAGTGGAACTGGTGGAACTAGTGGGTTGTCAGGGACTTCAGGGACTTCGGCTACATCAGGAACTGGTGGAACATCAGGTAGTTCAGGATTATCAGGGACTAGTGGGACTGGTGGAACAAGCGGATTATCTGGAACATCAGGGACTGGTGGAACAAGCGGATTATCTGGAACATCAGGTAGTTCAGGGGTTAATGGGACTTCAGGAACTGGTGGGACATCAGGAACATCAGGTTCACATGGGATAACAGGGACTGCTGGAACTAGTGGATTATCAGGAACTTCAGGAACTGGTGGGACTACCGGGACTGCTGGAACATCTGGGACTAGTGGATTATCAGGAACATCAGGGGTTAATGGGACTTCAGGGACTTCAGCTACTTCAGGGACTAGTGGATTATCAGGGACTGCTGGAACTAGTGGATTATCAGGAACTTCAGGTGTTAATGGAACTTCAGGAACTGGTGGGACTTCAGGATTATCAGGGACTTCAGGGACTGCTGGATTGTCTGGGACTTCAGGGACTGCTGGAACTTCAGGTGTTAATGGGACTTCAGGTGTTAATGGAACTTCAGGAACTGGTGGGACTTCAGGGACTAGTGGGTTGTCGGGGACTTCAGGTATTAATGGAACAAGTGGATTGTCAGGAACTGCTGGAACATCAGGAATTAATGGATCTTCTGGAACTGCTGGAACAAGTGGATTGTCAGGAACTGCGGGGACTTCAGGGACTTCAGCTACATCGGGAACTTCGGGTGTTAATGGAACTTCAGGTGTTAATGGAACTTCAGGAACTGGTGGTTCTTCTGGTCTTAACGGAACATCAGGTTCAACTGGGACTGCTGGGACTTCAGGGACTAGGGGGACTGCTGGGACTTCAGGATCAAGTGGATTGTCGGGGACTTCAGGTAGTTCAGGTGTTAATGGAACTTCAGGTAGTTCAGGTGTTAATGGGACTTCAGGGACTTCAGGATTGTCAGGAACTTCTGGAACAAGTGGATTGTCAGGAACTGGTGGTTCTTCAGGAACTAGTGCTACATCAGGGTCTTCTGGGACTTCAGGAGTTAGTGGGACTTCAGGTACTGCAGGTGTTAATGGAACATCTGGTTCAAGTGGTTTATCAGGTACTGCCGGAACATCAGGAACTAGTGCTACATCAGGGTCTTCTGGTAGTTCAGGTGTTAATGGGACTTCAGGGACTTCAGGTGTTAATGGGACTTCAGGTGTTAATGGGACTTCAGGAACTGGTGGAACAAGTGGATTGTCAGGAACATCAGGGACTGCTGGAACATCAGGTTCTTCAGGAACTAGAGGAACTGCTGGAACATCAGGAACTAGTGGTCTATCAGGGACTTCAGGTTCAAGTGGTTTATCAGGGACTGCTGGTACATCAGGTTCATCTGGAACTAATGGAACATCAGGTAATTCAGGGACTAGTGGATTATCAGGAACATCAGGAGTTAGTGGGACTTCAGGAGTTAATGGGACATCAGGAACTACTGGTACATCAGGTTCATCAGGAACTAGAGGAACTGCTGGAACATCAGGTTCAAGTGGATTATCAGGGACTTCAGGTTCAAGTGGATTATCAGGTACTAATGGAACATCTGGGACTGGCGGAACAACAGGGACTGGTGGAACATCAGGTTCAAGTGGTTTATCTTGTGGTGCTGGGTTAGTAGCATACAATAATGTATTGACAACTACTTTATCATCAAATACAAATAATTTATTTGTAACAGGAATAGAATCTTGCAATTACCTTAGAATAAATCCAACTACAAATTTAAATATAACAGGTTTGACTGCACCAATTGATCCAACACAAAACCAAACAATATATTTTATGAACATTGGTTCATCAAATATAACATTAAAAGATAATAGCCCATCAAGTACTCCAGAAAATAGATTTTTATTGGATACGGATACTGTAATAGTCCCTAATAAAGGTGGTATATTATTATATGATCAAATTGATAATAGATGGAGATATATTGGAGATGATTAATTTATAACAAGGAAAATATATATGAAAAAATAAAAATAATATATGAAAAAACTTTGGAAAGAAAATATTGAAAAACACCCCGCATTAATTTATCAGGAAGAAAATCCTGGTGAAAACTTCATTGATGTTTCTAATGATATATTGGAATGGGACAAGGCTGATCGATTAATGGATTGGTCTAGACGTAGAGATATAATGAAAGGTTTATTTTATGCTGAAGCAAGACCAAATCTTTCAAATTTCAACTCAATGAGTGAAGAAAAACAAATTATTGGATATAAATACTTTTTCATACCTTATAATATGAGAAGATTATTTATCTCTGAAGCAGAGGATTCATTAAACGGTGAATTCTTGTTGAGTCAAACAAAAACAAGTAGAAATAATTGTTATGAAGCAATGAGAAGACATGTTTGGAATTATTATGTTAGACCAGGTATTTTAACATTAGAGGATAGTCAACAATTTTATTTTGATTTAAATTATGATAATAAAGTACAATCTTTCATAGAGGTAAATTATTACACATTCAAAGATTGGATTTTCGGAACTGGTAATTATATAAATGTTTTCACATCAAAGAGTTATTATTCTGAAGATTTGCAAAATGATTTGATGAGAATTTACAATGGTGATTATTAAAATTTAATATATATAACAATGTTTAGAACTGAAAAAATATGGTTAACTTGGTGTGGATTAGAGGATTTAATTAATAATCAATTCACTTTTTGTGATTTAGGCATGGATTGGTGCTCTGTTTTTATAGAAAGAAAAGTTCCAATTGGTGGACAACAAGGTGGTGGCTCAGTTGAACGTAGAGAGTTGATGGAAGACTATATAAAAGGTAATCCATGGAGAAAAAAAGAAACTCCTATTGAAAAAAGAAAAATAATAGTTAAAACAACTATTAATGAAAAAGATGAAACTATTGAAAAAGATATTAAACTGGATGAAAATAAAACTGTTAAAGTTAATGATTTTAGAAGATATAACAAAATAATAGTAAAAATAGAATTAAAAAAATAATATATAAGTAATGGAAGATATTATTAAATTTGGTGATTTCTTGAAAAATCCTAAAATCATAGAAAAAATTGATATTGAGATTTTAGGGGATCGTTATGAGGAAGAAGAAGAAATTAAAAAAGATTTAGAAGTAGAAACTGGTAAACCAGTTGCTACCATAGAAGGTGATTTACCATTTGATGAACCAGAAAATTTAGAATATCAAGAATTAGAACCTAGTGAAATAGGTAACAATGAAGATGAGATCATTGAGGATGAATCTGATGAAATAATTGAAAATATAGATGAATTAATAAATAAAGCTGCAAGTTTTCCGGTAAATGAAAATAAAGAATTATACAAATTTTATACAGATAAATCAGAAGAATTTTATTGTGATATATCCATACAAGGAGCAGACACCAATAAAAGAAAAGCTAGATTAGTAATTGAATCCAATGAATGGAATTTAGTTTTCAATGGTAAAATTGAAGATGGTAAATGTATTATACCAATTAAAAAATTATCTCTTTTAGAAGAAGGAACTAAAGGTAAAGCTAAATTAGAAATAATAGTTGATGATATGAATATATTCACACCTTGGGAAGATGACTTCATAATTCTAACAGAGAAAAAAGTAAATATAAAAAAAGTGGATTAAATCAATCCACTTTTTTTTATTTCATCAATAACCATTTGACCAGTTATACTTTTACTACATTCATAATGATTTTCTGTGTCTTTGTATATAGGACACCAATGCCAATCACTAGGACTTAATTTATGATTATTAAAACATCCTGTGCATTTACCAAGTGGTGTTTCAATTCTAATCACATTATTCAAAGGTTCTGTGTATTTATAACTAAACCCTGAAATTATAATAGATTTTGTCCCAACAGCCCAGCTTAACCAAGATAAACCAGAACCAATACCAATAAAAAATTCAGATTTTTGCAACGTTCTAATAACACCATATATATCACCCTTTTCTAATTGTTCAATACCATCTGGGTGTCTATTTCCCATATGACCATCATTCTCATGTGATAATAAAATAACTCTATATCCTTTTCCATTTAAAAAGTTAACAACTTCTTGCCACCCAGATTCATTATTCCAATATTTAGATTGTGCAGTCCCGTGTATTGCAATTGAAACTATTTTTTCTTTTACAACATTATCTTCTAATTTTATATTAGGCTTTATTTCTTCAAATTCCAAACCTAATATATCAGAAGCAGTTTTTTGCATTGGTTGTAATCTGAAATTATTTGGAACTCTACTAAAACTGAAACTACCATCTTCATTATAAAACCATCCAAGTCGGTATAGAGCAGTTAAATTCCCCAATCCAGAACCAGGTTCTAAAAAGTTTATATTAGGATATTGATCTCTAAAAAGATGATTCCAAAATGTTGAACAATATATTTCACAATCCCATTTTTTTCTAAATTCTTCCACATAAGGAAGCCAAGCCAAATTATCACCAAGTGCTCTAGATTCAAAAACAATAAAAACTCTTTTACCTCTTAAATCCAAATTGTAAATAAATTCTTCACCTGTTGATAATCTAATAACCTTTACTTCCCAATCAATATAATATGATTTATTAGCTTTAATAAAGTTACAATTACCAACATTACCATTGTGGTGAACAATTCCAGTTTTTTTATCTTTAAATTGCACATTGAATGTCTCACCATATGCACCACTTACGGTAAATGATGGACCATCAACAAATGTAAAACTATATTTAGGAATATTTTCTTTTACACTATTTAAATTTTTTACTAATCCACTATACATACTTTTTACCATTTTTTATAAACTCTATCTATTAGAGAAATACCATCTAATTGTTTTGAATAAATATTATTAGTTGCCAATCTTGTTTTTCTATCATGACAGAATATATGATTATACCATAAATCAGCAACATCCCAAGGATTTTCATCTATTTTACTCATATACCAAGATTTTTTCTTATTTGGTATTAAGTAACAATGAGCTAAATCTTGATGCCAACACTTTTTAAATAAATTATCATATTCCAATTCCTCATAACAATTTGAAGCACCAAAACTAACATAATGAATATCACTATCATTTTCACAAGTAAAAATGGTTTTATGCACCATATCAACAAATTCTTTAGTATTTGTGTATATATAAGCATCCTCTTCCATTATTATAGTGTAATCATAGTTAGTTTCATCTATCTCTTTTAAAGCTTGTATATGCCCTAAATAACAACCATAATGAGATGGTTTTACATTATGAATATTATCTTGCAATCTATATTTAGATAAATCAATTTCTCCATTATAAACTGGATTAGAAATTGTTTTTATATCAATATTATACTTTTTAAGAACATTAATATTACTTAATGATGTTTTAACTCTTTCTTGTCTTGGAGTAGTTGATATATGTATAACTTGGATTCTTGGGATTCTATACCACCAATTCACATTATTACTAGTAATATTATGAGAATTTCTAAAAAATTCATTAACTGCTTGTGTAGTACCATTAAATACATTATAATCATCACCTGATATTATACCACCTGGTTTAACCTTATAGAAGAAATCATTAATATCTGAAGTAACACCTTCATATGAATGATCACCATCAATCATTATAAAATCAATTTCCCCATTTTTATATAATAAAGAAGCATTATGAGAAGTATCTTTTACAATATTAATTTTACCAAATGGTTTTACATTATTATAAAATTGTTGATAAATATCATTATCATAATCTTTAACTAAATCTTGATGCAATTCTTCATTCAATGTTCCTTTAAAAGTGTCAATAACATCTAATATTATATCTTTATTAGATTTTTCAATTTCATTTTTAAGAAAGTTTGTTGATTTACCAAACCAACTACCAATTTCAACAATTTTATTACCATCTTTAGCTTCACTTACAAATTTAGAATATAATTCTTCATATGAAAACCACCCTGGTATTTCTTTATCAGGATTTAACATATTAATTAAATTTTCTAAATTTTCATTTTGTTCATCTAAAATATAAGTGCAATGGTTATACATACCCTCATATGTTGGAAGATTTTTAATAAAAACTGGTAAATTGTATGATAATGCCTCTTTAACTGATAAAGGGTTCAACTCCCACAAAGAAGGGAAGTAAAATAAATCTGATGCCATATAATAATCACTAACATTAGATTGTTCACCATGAACAATACAATTATCAGGTTTACTTTCCATTAATGGTTTCCAATAATTCTCAAAATTAATAGCTTGGTTTCCAACAAAATGGAATTTTATTTTATACCCTTTCAATTCACACATTTTTGCTAATTCAAATATAACACCTTGGTTTTTACCAGATGTGAATAAACCAACATGTAAAACATGTTTATAATCCAATTCAAATCCTAATTTATTTTTAGCTGAATTTTTATCATAAATGTGTTTTTCAATAGGATATTCCCAAACATCACAAGGGATTGAACCTTGGAAATAATCTTCAAATTTTCTCCTACTCCATTCAGAAACTAGGATAAATCTATCAGCCAACCATTTCAATTCACTAGGTTCTGTGTAAGATGAATGTGTTGTTACTACAATAAAGTAACTTCTATCATTAGAATAAATATTATTTAATATTTGGTAATCAACAAATGTTTCTGGGATTTCTTGGAAATGGATAACATCAGGTTGAATTTCTTCAATTATTCTATAAATATCATTCTTATCTTCATAAAGTGTATATAATCTATCACCCAATAAATCTTTAATTTTATTGCGCTGAACAGTATATACACCACCAGTAACATCACTCCATTCCACACAATAAAAAACAACATCACTAGTGTTTTCTATTTGTTTAAGTAGATATTGTGGTTGCCCACCTGTTGAAAGGTGAGGTGTAATCATTAAAATCTTTTTCATAACTATTATATTATAATGTTTTATATATGTTTAGAAGGAAAATTCATTTTTTAATATATAATTCAAAATCATAAAATATACAGAATTATGGCAAATTTAATAACATTGAATAATTTAAGTGATGGTGCTATTTTAAATGCACTTTTCACAAATGAAATAATAGTATTGGAAGACATCCAAGCTAGTAAGATATGGGCTAATTGGAATGGTGAAAACTTTACAATAAAAGCAAAAACTATTAATAATGAACCTATAAATCTTATAGATTTAGCAATGCAAAATTATTACAATTTAGCTTTTGATTATTTGAATAGTTTACCTGATAATGTTAAAGGTCTTTTAAATAAAAAATGGTGGTTTTCATTTGAATATTTTCCAGATGAACAACCAGGCAATATATCTTACAACAAAACACCTAAAAATAATTTAGTTCTAACAACTATTTATAAAAATGGTAAGTATGAGATGGATTTAGATGAAATAGATGAATATGCTAGATTGTTTAATGTAGAACCAATACCAGTCATTTTCCAAGGTAAACTATCTGATAAGATGATTGAAGCTATTAAATACTTTGTAAATACAAGTGAAGAGGATTTAGAATATATTTTTGGTGAGAAATCTTTTGCATTCTTTTTTTATAAAATATTAAACCCAGCTTCTTCAAATTCTTTTCTAATGGAAGATGATTTTCAAAATAATATAGAAAAATTAATAATAAAATTAAAAGATGATGATATGTCATTTCAATTATTAAACCCACTATATAAAAGAATAAGTGACACTAACAATACAGATTTTGTTGAAATCTATACACTAATTTTAATAAACTTCTTGAATTTTTGCCAATCTATTAATTTAAATGATATTAAATTAAAAGGTATTAAAAAAGATGAGATATACATTTTTTTAATTTGCAAACTTTATAATATTTACATATCCGAAGTTAAGGAAGATTTGTTGAATTTTGATTTCACAATCCCAGAATTCTTTGATCAAGATAAATTTAAAATAAATATTGAATTAATTAATAATAAAATGACAAAAGAATATATTTTAGAAAGTGATAAACTAATGTATATATTCAAAGTTGTTTTGGGTTCATTTACTAAAAGAAGAAAAAAACCAATAGGTTTATTCACTGAAAATAGTGTTATATTATTTAATAGATTTGTTGATGATATAAACACATATATAGAAAAGTATTTAAATCAAATACATGAAGTTGAATTAAATAGAAGTGGATTGTTAAATTTTGACGATTTCTTTGATATAAACTATGCTACTGATGGTGCTGGTGATATTTACCCAGATGTTTATAAAGAAATAGAAACAAGTAATGATATTAAAAAGAAAGATAAACTAGGTAAAATGTTTACCGGTTTAGATAAGAAATAAAAAAAGCCACTTTCAAAGTGGCTTTTTTATTAATATTCTTCTGTGAATTCCCATTCCCAGTTATCATCATTTACTAACAAATCACCTTTCCAAACATCATCACCTGTTTTTTTATCATAAGTAACCCATTTTTCAACTCTTTCCTTATCATCAATTCCTCTAACTTCAACATGCCATCTATCAGGAACATAATCATGTGTTGTATATGTATGTGTTGTTTTACCAACTCGATATGAATGGTAATGTGTTTCATAATGAGCTGCTTCAAATTCAGCACCACCTAATGCTTTACCCTTTTCTAAACCATTAAATAGATAATCACCACATTGATAAGCAAATACACCCAGAACCCATATTAAAACACCACCAATTATTACAAGTGCAGAACTAATTAATCCCATTGCCCAATTCCCATCTTTAAAAGATTCATAGATATTTTTAAAAATATCAGATATTAAATCTATAACATTCTTTGGAAATTTTACAAATATTTTATAAAGAATTCTCATTATAAGAGGATTTGATTTATCATCATCATAATCTTCATCAAAACTTTCATTTGTTTTAGCAGTGAAATTAAACTTTCTAATATCCGCATAAATTAATTCTGGTTGCACAATACCATTAACATAGTATTTATCATAGTAAGGTTTTAAAAAACTCTTATAAGGTAGTAAAACCTCTACTAATTTTTTAGTATCTGTTTTAGATAATTTATCCAAAACTGATTTTAATTTATCACTTGATAGTGATTCATTCATTTGTTCAAAACTTTTTAAATGTTTCATATCTAACTATTTATTTTTAAGAAAAACCATTTTTTATAATATCTGCCAATTTAACAACATCATCATGTTTAATTTTTCTACTTTTACAAAAATCTTCAAAATCTTTAATCATTCTACTAGGCAAACCTTCTCTATAACTTCTATCAACCACATTTTCACCATTTATAACAATTGGAATATTTTTAATCTGAACATATTCTAATTTAATATTACGATTAAAACCAAGAAATGTTCCCCATTCAATTCCAATGCCCATTGAATCAAATGTGTTTTTTATAATATCTAACTCATTTTTTAATCTATCATTAAAATCAACATCATACACATTTATATTTATATTAGTTAATAAACTATTACCTTCATTTTCTATCGTAATAATATTTTCAATTTTTTTAATCAAAGAATCTTTTCTCGAACTTCTACCATAAAAATTTAAAATTGAAAACTCATCATTTTTTAATTCAAGACTTAAAAGAAAACTATTGCTATTTCTTCTGCTGGACATATTTTCAGAATGAATTCTAAAATTTTTAAAATAATCATGACCTATTATATCAAAAATAGGATTCAATTCATCTAGAACATCATATATTATATCATTATTTTCTAATTTTTTAATAAAATCAGATGATTTTTCAGCAAATAATTGATCATATTTACCTTCAAATATTTCATCATATCCTTTAATATTCTTCATATTTTATTCTAAACCATTTTTTATAATACTAGCTAATCTAGTAACTTGTTCTTGTTTCAATTTATTATCTCTACAAAAAGCTTCAAAATCTTTAATCATTTTTTTAGGCAAACCTTCACGGTAACTTCTATCAATTATATCTTCCCCACCCAAAACAATAGGAATACCACTTACTTCAATTTTATTAAAAATACGATTATGTTCGTCTAAAATTGTATAATAACTATCATTAACCAATTTGACGTAAAATCCCATAGGATTTAAAGTTTTATTAACACTTTCTAATGCATTTGAAATGTTCTTATCAAATTCATATCTATTGTTAAAGTGTATTAAAATTCTTAGGTAAATTTGTTTACCCTCATTTTCCATTGAATAAAGCTTATCAATTCTTCTTATAGCAGCATCTGATCTATACCACTCATTAAATTTAAATCTATTTTTGTAGTTGAAATCAGATATATCAACAATATTACTCCTTCCACTTGATAAAGCTAAAATAAATTCAGTTTCTTCTGAAACTATGTTAAGTGAATATTCAACATTTCCTTTATGTGATGTTACATCAAAAAGTGAATTTAACTCATCTAAAACATCAAAAACAATATCATTTTGTTCAATTTTATTTTTAAGTTCTTCCTTTTTACTAGATAAAATACTAGTATAATTGGTTTTAGCTTCGAAAAGTTTATAATTTTCAATATTTTTCATGTAATATATATTAAAAAACATATCCAAAAAAATCCATATAATTTATATGTTAAAAGAAAAACCAACTATAGTAGAATTATCTAAATTAACAGGATATAAGACAATTAGAGAGAAATTAAACGATAAAAAACACAGTCTACAATTTCTACCAATCAAATTAAAAGAACTTTCAAAAACACAAACATTTTTATTTAATAATCAAAAATTAAAAACAAGTTATGTAGTTGATATCATTCATAATTTAATTTTAAAATATTACTTTAAAAAGGAAAATAAATTCCATTTATCATCAACAATTTTAAAAGAAAAATATGGTCATCTTTATAATAATTATATTGATTTTCTATTACAATACAATGTGATTTCAGTTATATCAAATTATAGAGTTGGTAAAAATACTAGAATATATAAAATAAATGATGATGTCTTAAAAGACAAAATATTCAGATATTCAAATGAAGATAAAATCCTTTTAAAGAAATATAAAAACAATGTTTCACAAATTGAAGAAACTGGTATAAAAAATCAATTAATAGATGATGATGTTAAAATAAAATTAGTAAATGATTTGTTCTATGTGGATATAGAGTTTGAACGTTCAATATTCTATTTAGATGCAGTGATGGAAATGGATGGTGATATATATAATAAAAATAAATATTCAGTAGAATGTATAAATGATAAACATATCTTTTACCATTTTGATAACTATGGTAGATTACATACAAATTTTACAATATTAAAATCCTTTATTAGAAAAAACTGTTTAACAATTGATGGTGAACAAACAATTGAACTTGATATAAATAATAGTCAGCCTCTTTTTTTAACCAAAATAATAAATGAAAGTAACACAAAATGGGTTGATAATGATGAATTTGAATTATTCAAAAAACTAACATTAAATGGTAAATACTATGAATATATAATGAATTGCCTTGGTATAAAAGATAAAAAGATAGCAAAGGAATTAACATATAAAGTTTTATTTGGTAGAAATATTAAAAAATCAAAATCTGATATTCAATTTTCAAAAATATTCCCAACAATACATAATTTTATTAAACTTTATAAAAAAGATATGGGTGATTACAAAGTTTTAGCATATGAACTACAACGTTTAGAATCTAATTTAATATTTAATAAAATAATAAAAACTATTATGATTGAACACCCAGAAATAAAAGTAATCACTGTTCACGATAGTATAGTCACACAAGCTTCTCATAAAGAAAAGGTTCAAAGAATTTTTAACGAAAAAATATTGGAAGAATTCTATTTTATATAAAAAAGTAATTAAAAAATTTATATATAGAGTATGACTGATCTACAACACAGAAATACATCATATGCTATTCTAAAATCTGATAATTTAGAACCAATGTCATCAATATTATGGTCAAAAAATTATCAAATTTTGAATATACAAGGTTTTCATAATAATATTTTTGAAAAATGTGCTATTGTGTGGGGTCCTTATGATAATGACAATTTAAGAAAAGATATAATCCATGTATTAAATGAATATAATGAAAATTCTGCTATAATTAAATATTATGGTGATGAAGTTATCAATAGATTAAAAAATGATGGGCAAGAAATTCCTTTAGATTTAATTATGTATTGCACAGATTTTAATGAATATGCTTATATACATAATGGAGTTTCATTTTCATTTAAAGAAGCTAAAAGATATTGGACACCTAAATCAGCAAATGATATAAAAATTGGAATGGTTGTGGAATATTTTAATAATAATACATGGAATGAAAAAGAGGTTGTAAATCCTGAAACAGAATGGGAAAAAATGTATAACTTACTTAATAAGTATGGAAAATTGAGAATTCCAGCTTAATAATATTTTTCATATTTTTTCTTTATAAAAAACCATAATCACTTAATATTTGAATATGATGTTCTCTCCATTTATTTTTTGAAACTTTTATTGAGTTAGATTTTATAAATTTCCACCCATGGTAATATGCACCTAATTCACGTTTTAATACATTTCTACCATATTCATAAGGACAAACATTATATACATAGATATAATCTCTAAAAGAGAGAAAATGACCATACTCATGGAGTAGTGTGAGAAACATATTCTCACTAGATTGATCAGAATTTACATATATTATTTGTTTCAAAAAATTAAATCTACCCCCTATATCCCCAAATTTTGAACTATCTATAATCTCAACTTTTATGTTTTTCTGAACTTCTTCTTTTAAAGAATTAAACCTATCCATATAAAAGTTATCAATTTCCTTTGCTAAATCTACCATATTTTACTAAAACGTGTCATATAAACTTTTAATTCCTATTTTCCCATTAGTGGAATTAATAATTTTAGCAATATCATCTTTAGATAATTCTTTCATCTTAGCTAATAATTGTAGATTTCTCATATACAACTCTTGATCAGGTGCTTCTCTATCATGATATAGATGAAAACTTTTACCTTCCAATGAAAACCATTTTAAGAAATGTTTAACTTTAATTTCTTGGAAATCATCTTCACCTCCCCATCCTATAAATGATTCTGACCAACCACCAATTGCAAATATTGCTTCTTTTCTAAATATATTCATACCACCACATAATGGAACTTTTTGATGATCAGTTTCACCTCTTCCTGGTCTATTAATCTTAATTATATTAGCCATATCCATATATGATTCATCAGGTGTTAAATCAACAACAGATGTATATGGATTTACCATATCATATTCTTTTAATGAATTTAAAGCTTCTATGAATTTATTAGGATCCATAACTAAATCACTATCAGTGAAAACAATTGCTTCTGTTGAAGCATTTTTCAATCCTAAATTATAAGCAAGTGATTTATTAAATGGTCTATTAGATTTTTGGAAAATATGTTTATATCCACTAACAAGATGTGCAATTTTAGAATGTTTATCTTGTTCCACAACAATTATCTCAACACCAGAAAAACATTTCCACCAATTGATAACTTTTTTAAGATTTTCCCATCTTTGAAAGTTGTGTTTATAAGTTATTATTACTGAAAATGTATAATTTGATTTCATATTATTTGATATTATTTTTTTATTTTATCTTATTTTATTAACTTTGTTTTAATATATTTATATAATTTTTATGGAAAATAATATTATAGGAAGAATTGTAAAAATATCTATTCCAGAACTAGGGATTGATAATGTTAAATCTAAAGTTGATACAGGTGCTTGGAGTAATGTTATCCATGTTGATAACATAAAACTTAAAAATGATATTTTAAAAATTAAAATAAATGGTAATAAATTTTCATTTATAAATTTCAGAATAATAAAAGTAAAGAATTCGTTTGGTAAAAAACATAAAAGGTTTTCAATACCTGTTAAAATATTAATTGATGATAAAGTATATAGAACTCATATATCATTAAATGATAGAAGTAAAATGAAATATCCTTCTTTGTTAGGATGTAGATTTTTAGTTAAAAATAAATTTGTAATAGATCCAAATAAAAAATGATTAAATTAAAAAGATGTAATTTCTTTACTGGTGAACCAAATCCAATAGCATCAGCTGTTTCCTCAATTGTTGAGGTTCTTGAATTATCAGGTAGAAATCCTTTGTTAATAACACCTCCAAAATCAACTGGGAATAATAACACATCTACTGCATTAATTTATAAATTAAATACCCAAATAACATTTAATGGATTATCAGATTTTGAAAGATTACTATCTGATAGAACAAATTTATTTAGAGTGGATTTGTTAATTTTTGATTTTTATTATATAAAAGATTTTTATGATTATAAAATAATAATTGATAAATTAGACATAGATTATATAATAATTGCTAAAGAATATTACTATAAATCATCAGATGATATAAATGATTTTATTGTTAGAAAAGAATCTATTGAAATAGATATGAATAATCTTTATAACTATTCTATTGATGATAGAATTTTAATAATAGATAAAATAAATGATAAAACTGTTAGATTATCATCTCTTAAAAAATCTTATATTAGAGATAAGAAAATTGATAGCATATTAAAAAATAAAAAAGATGAGAATTGAAATAACTGATGAAATAATAGAAACCATTAAAAAATTAGATTTTAATATATCATCTAATCCATACTATGATTTCTATGTAGAATGGGAAGTTAATGATGGCAATCCCATCTCTTTATTGAGACAATATTTATACATTATAAATATATTAGGCGAGCTTGATTCAGGAATACCAATTCATTATAAAGAAATGATGAGAAGAATGTATTTCAGTGATTTAAATTCATATGATTTAACACTTGATCCAAAAAAACTATTTGGAAATTCAAATATTCTTGGGGATGTTAGAAATATATTAGTAGATGTTAGTTATAATACAAATGACCCAAATTATAAACAAAAAATGGATTATTCTTATGAAAATATGATTTTATATGAATTTATATTATTTTATACAAATACATTTTTAAAAAAATTCCAATTAAAAGAAAGATATTTAATTAAAAAACCAAATACAATCACAAATTATGTTTATTGGACCAAAAAAGGGATAATTCCAAATAACACACTTTCATTATACGAATTAGATAAAAAAACTAAAAGAAATAATAGATTTAAAGAATTAGGTATTTAGATTTGTTTTAAATTAATTTTTTTATTATATTTGTATATATAAATATACTTAAATGAGAATTACTAAGAAATTTTTATCACTAACTAAAAAAACTTACCCACACGGAACTGAACAAGGTTTATTACATTTTTTACCAAAAGGATATTTAGAAGATGAATTTGGGAACTATTATCTAAAAATTGGCGATAAACCAACAACAATGTTTACTTGTCATTTAGACACTGCTGATTATATACAAACTAAAGTAAATCACATCTTAAAAGATAACTTTGTTTATACAGATGGGACTAGTATTTTAGGAGCAGATGATAAAGCTGGTATGACTGTTATCCTTTATTTAATAGAAAAACAAGTTCCAGGATTATATTACTTCTTTATTGGTGAAGAAGTTGGTTGCATCGGATCAAGAGCATTATCAAATAGATGGAAAACCACTGAATTTTCAAAATACATAAATAAATGTGTTTCTTTTGATAGAAGAGGAACAACATCAGTTATTACATACCAATTCGGTGGAAGATGTTGTTCAGATGAATTTGGACTTAATTTAGCTAATGAGTTGAATAAATCAAATGGATTGCAAATGAAGTTGGATGATACAGGTATTCTAACAGACTCTGCACAATTTGTAGATATAATCCCAGAATGTACAAATATTTCTGTTGGTTACTATAATGAACACACATCTAAAGAGCGTCAAGATATTCTATTTCTCCAGAAACTATGTTTTGCTGCATCTAAAGTTGATTGGGAAGGATTAGTAATAAAAAGAGATCCTAATACACCAGATTTTTATCATGATGACTATGATGATTTAAATGATTATATGTCAAAAAATAAAATTTCAGATAGTGACTGGGATGAAGATAATTATTGTTATGTGAAATTAAGAGGTCAAACTAAAAAAGTTTATCTTAAAAATAACCAAATTGAATATGAAAAAGGTTTGATATATGATTATTTATCAAAATCATCAAATTATTATGATAATGTAACAAGTATATTATGGAATGGTTTTAAACTTTCATATTTAAATAAAAAAGGATATATAGAAGAAATTGGTGATAGAATGGCTTTAATTGATTTTGTCCCTGATTTAGCTCAAATTCCTGAAATAAATATAAGAGAAGATAGACCTAAAGCTAAAACTAGATCAGGTATTGATGGTTCACTTTGGAATATGTTGCTCTAATTATGAAATATATTTGCATTGAAAGTAAAAATATATTTGAAAAAGGTTTACTATATGATATAGTGGAAAAGTTTTATAATGGTAAATTGATAAAATATATAAAAGTTGAATATAAAGGAGATTTTTTATTTTATAAATTAGAAGTTTATAAAGATTATTTAATATCACCTAAAGAATATAGAAATAGAAGATTAAAAAAACTTGGAATATGAAATATATTTGTATTAAAGATATAAAAGCATATAATGGAATTGTGGTTTTCAAAAAGGATAAAATCCATGAAACCTATTTTATACCTAGTCTTGAAAAACCTGAAGAAATGATAGAAATGGTACCTTGTGATCATTTAGGTATCAATTACCCAATAAAAGGTTTTGAAAATATATTTATACCATTAAAAGATTATAGAAATAGAAGATTAAAAGAATTAGGAATATGAAGTATATTTGTATTAAAGATTTTAAGATAACTGAAAAAGATTTCAAAACTACAATCTTATTGAAAGAAGGTAGAATATATAACAGTTTTATTAAAGTAATTGAAATGATTCAATGTGAAGATGGTTCACACACTATTATATCACCTTCTTTCTTAAAACCTTTAAAAGAATATAGGAATGATAAGTTAAAAATTTTAGGAATTTAAATGAAATTGATTTGTATTAAGGATTTTGAAACTGCTGTTAATGGTAAACATTTCACAAAAAAACAATATATGAAACTATGATTTTACCACAGAAGGTAAAAGATGTAGAAGTTATAATATCAAATAGTGGATTGTTATTTGAATATGATTATTATAAAGATTATTTTATTACTTTAAAAGAACATCGAAATAATAAATTAAAAAAACTTGGAATTTAAAATGAAACTATTTTGTATTAAAGAATTAATTGCTGGTGGTATTATCCATTTTACCAAAAATGAAATATATGAAACCAAAATTCTTTTTAATAAAGAACATGTGAAATCTGATGATAAATTATTTTTTGAATACAATGCTTATAAAAATTATTTTATTACTTCAAAAGAACATAGAAATAATATATTAAAAAAACTTGGAATTTAAAATGAAACTATTTTGTATTAAAGATCTTGAAATAACAGTACCAGAAGTAGAAGATGCTACTATCAAAGGTGGGTTTTTACCAAAAACTTATCATCATTTTACAATAAATAATATATATGAAACTGAATTGCACATTAATATAGAAGTTATCATATCTAATCATGGATTACTATTTCAATATAATATTTATAAAGATTATTTTATTTCTTTAAAAGAACATAGAAATAATATATTAAAAAAGCTAGGAATTTAAACCTAGCTTTTATTTTAACCTAAAATTAATCCAGGTGTTTTATAACCTGTTTGAGTAGTTATCTCAAGCAATTGTTGTGTTGACAATTCACTTGGATTCCACCCTTTATTTTTTGAATACTCATTAATAAATTTCTCTCTTAAAAATGTTAATTCATCATTTGAAAGAGGATTGTTTTTAATTTTATTTTCCATTTTATTTATTTTTTTTTAAAATTTATCATTTGAAAATCCCACTGGAAATTCATTTTTACCAAGTTTCATCATAACAATATATGTTTTGTCCCATTTAATTCTTTCATCAGGAGTGTCAGTATATTTTTTTATAGTAAAACCTTCAGAATCCTCATATAAGTCTTTAATATGCTTTTCCAATTCTGTATATGTGTATTCTTTAATTGTTTTTTCTGATTCTTTTAATGACCCTCTATGATCTCTAAAAAGAATTTTCTTTTCTTCTTTTTCTTCTTTCTTTTCAATTATCTGTGTAAATCTTTTTAAGTGTTTCATTTTATTCTTTTTTTATTTTTATATATTAAAATAAAATTATTATATTTGTAAAAAATAAATATAATGTTTGAGCTTAAAGGTAAAATAGAATTTGAACCAGTTAATGTTTCTAAAAAACATTATTCACAATCTACATGGAAAAAAGTAGCTATTGTTAAATTTGAATGTGATATATATGCTTATTATTCATGGTTTTTAGAAAGAAGATTTAATTTAAAATTAAATCCTCCATTAAGAGGAACACACATAACTATTATCAATGATATAGTTGAAGATGATATATATGAACAAGCTAAAGAATTATTTAAAGATAAAGAATTAACTTTTTATTATGATCCAACAATAATTCGCTCAAATTCTAAAGGACACTGGTGGTTGAAAGTTAATAGTGATGACGCACATAACATTAGAAGTGCTATGGGATTGGATCCAAATCCATATTTCGGACTTCATTTAACAGTTGGATTATCTAATCCTAAATATTTAGACCATTCTAAATATATAACTGAACAATGTATTAGATTTAATCTTTAATCCACAATTTATAATCAATTTCTTTATTTATAAATTCATAACTAAATGATTCAAATGATTCAAAATTATATGAAATCCTTAATAATTTATTGAGGATTTTTTTATTTCTTCTAATTAATGAATTAAAATATCTTATAAATTCATTTTCTTGTTCATTTAAATAAGTATTTTTCTTTTCCAAAAAGATAAAATTAAAATCTTTAATTATATTTAAATAATTTCTATCTTTTTTTAATTTATTTAAAATAAAATAAGAATCTAAATTTGATAAAAATGAAATATCTTTATATATTTTACTATTTTTAATATATTCAATTGTATTAGTAACACCTTTAATATTTTTACTGTATATATCAGCATTTAATTCCTGTATCCTGGCTCTTTGTTCATGTGGGAAAGATAAATATATAAAATATGAAATATCATTCCAATATTCACTATTATATTTTTTATTTAAAAATGATAATTTCTCACCATAATTCCATGAATTTGATATTTTAGTTTCTTTCCTTTTAGTTATATAGAGTTCAACTAAATGTAAAATCTCATGATTTATAGTTGTGTATATTTTATTAGATTTAAATAATTTTTTCAATTTAAATTCTGCTTCGTTTATATTAAGCTCTAAATTCAAATTCAAATTAATTATAGTATCACCAATTATTTCTATTGATTTAGGATTTATATTTCCATAATTTCTATTACTAATTTTTATATTTATTTTATCATCTTTAAATGATAATTCATAATTATCATCTTTATATTTCTTTAAAATATTATTAAATTCTATTTCTTTATTTAAAAGAATCTTTCCAATATTTGAATTTATTATATTAAAAATATATTCACTAAGTCCTTCAACTAATTTATTTGAACCATAACTTTCAAATAAATAATCATCAAAATTTTTTATCATAAATATTTCTCCATCATTTTAATTAAAACTTCAACATGACATCTTTTACCAGAACCATCTTCTTGTTTACAAAAACAAGCCAATCTCTTATCTTTCAATTCATGTAAATCATTAAGTAGATATTTCCCATCTCCATATTCCAACCATTCTTCATATTTCTTAAATAATTCATCTCTTGTTTCACAAATAAATTGTGCTTTTGTTTTTCTATCTTTTATTAAAGTAAATGGACAGCCCCATTTTGAAGGACGACCACAATAAATATCATATTCTGATTTATTTACATTTACTATAGTTGTAGTATGTTCTAATTTAGGTTTTCTTTTCCTAAAATCATCAAAAAAATCCATTTTAATAGTTTTTAAACATTATTTCTGGTACAGTAAATTCTTCTTTTCTATTTGGTGAAATATTACGCATAGATTCACGTAAATATATTTTTTCAAAATCTAAAAAAAAATGATCAGTATCTGTGTATAATATATCATTTTTAGTATTCTTGCAAAATTCTATAAATCTATTGAAAAAATCTGAACTTATAGTTTTATAACTAACTTCTCTTTCAATATATGGTGGATCCAAAAATAATAAACATTCATTTAAATCAATATTACCAATTAATTCAAAAAAATCAATATTATATATGGTTGTTTTTTGCAATTTTAAATTAATAGTATTAAATTCTTCTTCAGTCATTTTAGGACCTCTTTTACCAAAAGATTGATTAAATCCATTAGGACCAAATCGAGCCATACTATTAATACATGAATTATATAAAATATACAAATAAAAACCTTCTTTTACTGTATTTTTTTTCCAATGTGTGATATTAAAACTATTCCTAAAATTATAATATGCTTCTTTATCAGTTTTAATATCACCAAATGAATTAGAAATATATTCTTTACATTCTAATAATTGATTATATGTTCCTAGCTTAAATGCATTAAAAATACAAATCACATTTCTATCTAAATCATTCAAAATATATGCATCAAATTCTTTTTCTAAATTAAAAAAGACAGCACCTGATCCTGCAAATGGTTCAACATATATTTTCTTATTTGAATTATTTATCTCTGGGTTAATTTTATTAATAAAATTAACTTTAGTACCAGCATAATTAAAAAGCTTTATCATATATTAAAATAATCTTTTATTCTTTTAAATAACGATTTTTGAATTGGTTTCCAATACTTAGGAAAACCAATTCCCTCAAATGTGCCATCATAAAAATAAGTTTCCATTTCAATTGCACCATTTGAAACTATGTATTTACCATTTTTAGTTGGTAATGTCTTTATAGAATTCCATTTCATATTCATTAATTATATATTAAATTATAAATAAATTATATGGCAAAGTTCAAAAAATATATTATATATGTGTGTATATATCATGATGTCGCATGTTTTTTAATTTTACTTATATTCAACTTTAATAATCTTTTTTAATATAAAATATATGGAAAAGACAGAAAAAATGCTAATTTTGGGAAAAAGCGGAAGCGGAAAAGATTTTTTAATGAGAAAACTTGTTAAAAAGAATTTGAAACCAGGTTTAAAATGGACAACAAGACCACAGAGAAAAAATGAAGAAAATGGTATTACATATAATTTTGTTGATGAACAAACATTTTTAAATAATATTGATAATTTTCTATGTTATCAAAAATTTGAAGTTACACCATTAGAAAAAGAAAAAGAAACTTGGTATTATGGTTTAACTAAAGAAGAATTTGAAAATGGTCAATTATTTATTTTCACACCAGAAGAATTTTTAAAAATAAATGAAGAAGAAAGAAAGAACTGTTTTGTGGTTTTTCTAGATATACCAGATGATATTAGAGAATCTAGAATTATAAAAAGAGAAGATAATAATGATTCTGTTAAAAGACGATTAGATTCAGATGCTAAAGATTTTGAAAATTTCAATGATTATGATTTAAGAATAACTGATCCTGATTTTACAGCAGATGATATATATGATTTAATGTTTTAAAAAAATAAAAATGGAAATTAATAATTTAAGTAAAGAAGAACTTGTTAAACTTAAAAGTGAGATTGATAGCAAGTTGAATAAAATTGAAGTAAAAACAACTAAACCTGTAAAGGGCACTATTTTATCTTTAAAAAAAGATGATAAAATTTTTGGAATTAGATTATCATTTGGTCCACATAGGTTAGAAGAACCAAATGAACTTAATGGTTTAGTAGATATTATTGATTATTGTGAAGTTACTGATAATGATTTAAGGGGCAATAGTTATGATTTTAGAATTACTATATCACATCCAAATAAATCATTTGGAATTGGAAGAACTCTAACCAAGGATGATTATAAAAATGAACATTGTTTGTTGTGTATTGATACAAATAAAACAGGTTATGATTCATTCTTCACTTTAAAACCTGAAACCTGGAAAGAAGACTTAATTAGACTTTTAAATAAAAACATAGAAAATAGAAAAAAAAATTTCCAAAAAGATTTAGACTTACTTTCAAGTAAGTTGGATTTATTCATTCAATCACAAGATAAAATAAATGAGTATATATAAAAAATTAGAAAAAGAACTTTTAAATAAAAAAATAAATATTGATTATAATTTAATTGATAAAATTTCAAAATTATCTTATGATGATGCTGATATTGAAATAAATGATAATTCTATTAAATTTTATTTAAAAATAAAAGATGAATTTATACTTACAATTGTAAAACCATTTATATGTGACGATCTTGAACATAATGAAGTTTTATTCAATATTTATAAAAATGATAATAAGTGATGTTCACGAAATAGATGATTTAATTAAAGCTATTGGAATATTCAATAAATCTATTGATTAATCATTTTCCATTTTTTTCAATCTTGAATAATAATCAGGCAATTCTCTTAAATGAGCTTTTGCTATTCTTGTGTAAAATTCTTTTTCTGTGAAAAGATTTTTTAATCTTTTACTTTTAAAATAATCATCATATTCTTTATAAATATCACCATGTTCAGATTCTATTTTAATACCCTTTTCCAATTCTGAAGGATTTATGCTATAAATTCCATCACTTAATTTATAATTTATAAAATCTGCATTATCAGGCAATTCTTCATTATCTGTGTCATATAAAACTTGGTTTAGAATTTCTAGGATTACACACCATTCCCCATCTATATATTTAATAGGTTCATAAAAATTAATTAACTCTAATAAATTTGATGGTTTTTTTGTAAATAAATTCATTATTTCTAAAATAGGATTATCTTCAAAAGTTATTTTTTCTAAATCAATATCAGGACATCCTTTAAGTGTATAAATTTTATTAGAATCACAATATATATTTTGTGCATCTGGTAGTCCAACCAAATCTGGCAAATTATTATTTTCACAACTAAAATAAGTTCCAATTTTACCAGGACAACCTTTTAATGAAGTTAATTTATTATCATCACAATTAAAATTTTTTTCTACTATTTTAGGAGCACCTTCCAAATCAGTTAATTTATTATTAAAACAATTAAAATCACCACCAACTATTTTAGGTGCACCTTCCAAATTAGTTAATTCATTATAAGAACATCTGAAGTAACCACTTACTTTATTAAATTTTAATGGTAGTTTAGTTAATTGCTTATCATATAAAAAAACATCACCTTGTACATCAATACTACCATCGCTATTTATTGTATAATTGGTTATTTTATACTCTTTACATATTTCATGTATTTCATTATCACTTATAAAGTTTTCAAATAATTTAACATATTTCATATCCTATATATAAAAATTCAATAATATAAAACTTTAAATTCTTTTTAAATAAAATATAAAAATGTAATTTAATTATGAATAATTTAGATAAAGCTTATACAAATCTATTAAAAGATATATTAGAAAATGGTCATCAAAAAGGTGATCGCACTGGAACTGGGACTATATCAGTATTTGGTAGACAAATAAGACATTCTATGAAAGAAGGATTTCCTCTTTTAACTTCAAAAAAAATGTATATGAAAGGAGTTATAACAGAATTACTCTGGTTTTTAAGGGGTGAAACAAATATAAAATCTTTAATAGAAAATGATTGTAATATTTGGAATGGAGATGCCTACAAGAAGTATTGTAATGATAAGAATACAGTAGGTCCATTAACAATGGCACAATTTATTGAAGAGATAAAAACGAATGGTGAGTTTGCTAAGAAGTGGGGTGATTTAGGACCAGTTTATGGAAAGCAATGGAGAAGTTGGGAAAGATATGGGTATCGCGGTGTTCAATCTGGAGCTTTAGATCTTGGTGAAATAACTATTGATGAATACAAAAAAGAAAAGCATATTGATCAAATTGTAAATGCAATAAACTTACTTAAAACTGACCCAAATTCTAGACGTAATAGAGTTTCAGCTTGGAATGTTGGGGAGCTTGATGATATGACACTTCCACCTTGCCATACAGATTTTCAATTTTATACAAGAGAGTTAAGTAGAGAGGAAAGAATTCAAATATATGTTGATAAATATATGGGTGGTGTTGGAAAACCATCAGGTTTTGAAGATGCTAAACTAAAAACAAGAAATATACCAACAAGAGCAATATCTTTACAATGGCAACAGCGCAGCTGCGACACTTTTTTAGGATTGCCATTTAATATAGCATCTTATGGGCTATTATTAGAAATAGTTGCAAAGATTGTTAATATGGTTCCAGAGGAATTAATTGGAAATTTAGGAGATACACATCTATATTTAAACCATGTTGAACAAGCAAAAGAACAAATTGGTAGAGAATTAACTTTAAATGAAAGATATGATTTACACAAAGATTATATAACTAGTGATAAATTAGATTTATTATTTGAATTCGCTACTAATGAAAATTTAGATAAACTAGGTGTTCCTAGAAGGACAAGAGAACCATTTCCACTACCAACTTTAAATATAAATACTGAATTTTGGCCAACTGAAACTGGTGAATGTGGTGATGGTGCATTACATAGTGATATTGATTTTCTTATTAAGAATATGCAGATTTCTGATTTTCAAATTGAAAATTATAAATCACATTCAACTATTAAAGCCCCATTATCTAATTAATGAAAAAAGTAGTTTGCATCGATAATACACAAAAATCACATAATTCTTGTGTTCAAAACCTAACATTAGGTAAAATTTATGAAACAGAAGATGATATTAGATATAGTAATGTATTGGGAATAATAAATGATAAAAATCTTTTAATAGGTTATGATTCTAAAAGATTTATATCACTTAAAAATTATAGAGAAAAAAGAATTAATCAACTATTAAAAAATAATTAATATAATTAATATGGAAACAATTAAAAAATCAAGATTATATAACTTAATCTTTGAACAAGTTAAAGATTTAGACACTACAAATTTATCAGATGATGTTTCAGAAGAAACTAAAGTTGAAACAACAGATGAACAAAAAACATATTTCTGGACTAGATTATATTTGAAAAATGAAAATTCTGATCTAGAAATAGGTGATGAAATTACTATCAAATATTCACCTTCTGGTGAAGAACTAAAAACTAAATTCATTGCATATGGCAAAAAGGGATTTGAAAAAGATATTGATAATGAGATTATATCTTTTTCAGGTGAAGATGACACTAAAATCTTATGCCTAATGATAGATGAAAAAGAAATTAATTATGGAACTGAAATTCCATTCATTAGAACGCTTTTTAAAAATGGATATCACTATGAAGAACAAATAATAAGACATTCTGAATTATTGTTTATTAATCAAAAAAATGATAGTCAATTAGATTATTATGATATCGAATTTTAAAAATAAGTAGAATAATTCTACAACTTCTTTCTTTTTTAATCCCACTTTTTAAGTGGGTTTTTTTATTGTATATTTTTTCAAAACAACATTTCAAATTTTAACTTACCACAATCCCATATCCTACTTATATTATTCATTTTAATATATTCAGTTTCTGTCATATTTTCTATCTTTAAATTAGATTTTTTGAATCTTGATTTATGTACTCTTTTTTCATTAACAATATATTTATAATCAACTCTTGAATGTCCAATATTTTTAAATCCTAATGTATAATATAATCCACCATCACTCCAACATCTATCAGCATAACTAATAATTCTATTAGGATTATATTCCTTGATGAAATAATTTAATAATTTAGACGCACCACCAACCACATTTATATTCAATTTATTGCAAAATCTTGATAAGTTCCAATTATTTTCATCCATCTTTTTACGACCCTCATAGTGATCAAATGCCATTAAACTAACCAATTCATTATCATAATATAAGCCTAAACATAATACAGAATTCACATAACCTTGTATATGATTTTCATTTAAAAAACTCTTTATTATTTTAGTGTCATTAATTAATAAAATTTCACATTTTCTAGCCCAAATTTTATTACCTGTTAATCCTAACCAATTATTAATTTGACTTTTTATAATATCTCTATTAAATGTCCAATCATCTTCCCATACATGTATAATACGTATGTCTCTATCTTTAAAATAATTAGTCTTATCTAAATGATAATTTTTATCTTTTTTAGAATCAGAGTGCCAATATAAACCATTAAACTCAAATCCTATAGCCAAATCTGGTAAATAAATATCAATTTCAAATTGATCTCTATATGATTGTATAACTTCACCATCATAAATACTCTTTATATAAAGATATAATTCATTTTCTTTTATAGATTTTAAATCTCCAATTGGATTGCATATAGTACATAATGGGTTATTACTTTTTTCTCTATGTATAAAATTATCTACAGAAATTTCAAAATTATGTTCTTCATTTTTATCACAACTAAAAAGTGATATACCATTATCAATATAACTAATATAATTAGGGTGTTTTGTTATTTTATATTTTTCTCTATAATCAACATTTTTACTTATATGTGTTTCACCATATCTTTCCATATTAGTATTTTTAATCTTTTCTATTATAATATCAGATTTAAATGGATTATCTACCCCATATTTATCCATATGGGTTTTTTTTATTTTTTCTCTAATTTCATCTAATTTTAATGGATTGTCCACCCCATATTTATCCATATTGGTCTTTTTAATCTTTTCTCTGATATCATCCAATTTTAATGGGCTATCTACCCCATATTTATCCATATTAGTTTTTTTCACCTTATCTTTAATAGATTCATTTTGCATAGCATGTTTAACACCAAATCTATCTAACATAGTTTCCTGGGCTTTATCTCTAACTTCTTTAACTTTAGATGGATTATCTACCCCATACTTATCCATATTAGTTTTTTTTACTTTATCTTTTATAGCTTCATTATGCATCGCATGTTTAACACCAAATCTATCTAACATAGTTTCCTGGGCTTTATCTCTAAACTCTTTAACTTTAGAGGGATTATCCACCCCATATTTTTCTGTAAAATGTTCTTTCATTTTAATCTTTACATCATCTGATTTAGTTGCCCACTCGTGTCCAAATTTATCCAAATTTGTTTTTACAACTTTATCTCTAACTTCTTTTGATTTAGATGGATTATCAACTCCATACTTATCTATACAACTATTTTTCCTTTTTTCTTTTAACTTAGGACTATCATACATACAACGTCTAGAACAAAATTCTCTATATCCTGTTACCATATCAATAAATTTAACAGAATTTCCACATTCACACTTAGGTGTATCAACTAATGAATTCTCAAGTAGATAAAATTTTTCTTTAAATGGTATATCTAATAAAATATTATTTATATTATTCCATAAATCTATATTTAACTCTTTTATCTTATTTGAACCATATTTATATAAATGTTTATTCTTATCTTCCATATCAATGAATTATTTATTGTATATATTAAGATTTTTATTTGTTCATTTAAAATATTTTAAAATACCCAAATATTATTTTTAAACTATGAAAAATATTAAACTATAATATTTAAATCATAAAACTAAAAAATGTTAGTAGAGAGTCAGTACCTTTCAAATACACAAAAACTTGTATGTTCGTATGTTGATAAAACAGGTGATATTAAATTAAAATATTATCATTGGCCAAATCCAATGAAATATACAATCTGTGATGATAATGATCCACAAAAAGATCCTGTATACCAATCTTGGGATAAAAAATCTATTAAAAAGGTTGAAGTAAATCACCCTGATAGATATGCTATATATGAATTCCTAGATCAACTGCCAGAAGATGAAAAAGAAGAATTATTTGGTTTCAACTTACCTAAAGTTTATTTTATAGATATTGAAACTGAAATTGTGGATGGCTTCCCCGAAGCTGCTGATGTTTTAGATAAAGATGGTAATGTTAAAATAGAAGGTGCTGCATCACAAGTACTTTCCATATCTATTGTATATGATGATAAAATCATACTACTTGGTCTAAAAGATATGCCAAAAGATATGCAAGAAAGAATATGCACAAATACTAATAAATATTTTGAAAAAGTCGGAAATGTTCAATATAAACTAAAATATGTTAAATATGATTCAGAGTTTGATATGTTATACACATTCTTCCATGATATGGTTCCTAAAATGCCTGTTTTAACAGGATGGAACTTCTTGAAATATGACTGGTTATACTTAACAAATAGAATTAAAAAAATATCAAAATCAGTAAATGGTAAAGAATATAAAGTAGACCTAAGAAATACATCATTAACTAAAAAAGTTAATAAAGTATGGGGAACTGATTATGAAATACCAGCTCATAGAATGATTTTTGATTATATGCAATTATATGAAATTTGTGACACTTCAATTAAAGTTAAAGAATCATCATCCCTAGATTTTGTTTCTGGTAAATTAGTAGGTGTTGATAAAATTAAATATAATGGCTCATTACAAAAACTCTATGAAGATGATTTTGAAACATTTATGTATTATAATGCTGTCGATTCAGTCTTAGTGCAAAAAATACATGATGCTAGAAACTATATATCAATTATATATGCAATTTCCTGCTTATCTAAAATAAGAATTGTTGATGTTGTATCACAAATGAATAATGCATTAGCTTCTCTTGCTATTACAGAAGGGGTGTTAAGAAATCGTTTCAGAGAACAAGAAAATATAGTGCTCTTTAAAGTAGATGGTCAAGATAATTCAGGAGATTCTGGTATAGCAGGTGGTTGGGTGAAAGATCCAGTAGTTGGAATGAACAGGTGGGTTACTATATACGATTTTGCGAGCCTTTATCCAAGCACACAGTTGGAATTCTTTATAGCACCTGAAACTTATGTTGGTGAACAGAATCCAAAAAATAAAGAATATTGCACAAATGGTGTTAAAATCGATAAAAAAATCCATGTTGTATGTGTAAATGGTTATGTTTTTGAAAAAAGATTATCACCAACATTAAGAATGTTACAAGATGTTTATGCTGATAGAAAAAAAACTAAAAAGGTAATGATGGCTAAAAAAGAAGAGTTAAAAGAAGTATTAGATGAAATACAAAAATTAGAAGATAGTTTATAAAACTTTTTTAACTTTTTGTATATCATGCATATATGGAAGAAAATATAAATGATGAAAGAAGATACTATGTTTATATCTTTCTAGATGGTAGAAAACCAGGAGAATATAAATATGGTGATTATGTTTTTGATTATGAGCCTTTTTATGTTGGTAAAGGTACTGGTGATAGGGTTAAAACATCACAACTTAGAAGAGAATCTAAATATAAAGTTAATAAAATTAAAAAAATAACTAGAGAAGGTTATAAAGTAATTGATTTAATAATTGAGGATAATCTCACAAATATAGAAGCAATTAATAAAGAAGTTGAAATTATAAAACTAATTGGTAGGTTATCATTAAATGAAGGACCACTTGTTAATGGGACTGATGGTGGAGATGGCAGACTTAATTCTAGAAATAGTGAAGAATCTTATAAAAGAGCTGGTGAAAAGATAAAACAAAAAGCAATACAACGCAAGTTAGATGGTTTAAGCGGTCATACACCAGAGACAATAGAATATTTGAGAGAGATTAATACAGGTGATAAAAATCCTTTTTATGGAAAGACCCATACTAAAGAGGTTAGAGAAGCACATTCACTTCGAGTTTCTGGAACAAATCATCCTATGTATGGTAAAAAGCATGATGAGGAAACTATTAAAAAGATAAAAGAGAAGCGTAATAAAGCTGTTGACCAGGATAAGTTTAATGAGGAATCTAGGAAGAGAAATAGCAAAGCTATTTTACAATATGATTTAGAAGGTAATTTTATACAGGAGTTTGAATCAGCTAAAATTGCTGCACCTATTGTTGAAATGAATGAATCATATATTGGGAAGATATGTAGGGGTTTGATAAAGAAGCCAACTAAATTTATATTTAAATTTAAGAATCCTGAAGATATTGTTTTAGTGAATTCTTTTAAATACAAGGTTGGTGAAATGTTTGAAATGGATGGTATTGAATACCAGTTGTTAGAGAGAAAATCTAGAAGTTGTATAGTTTTATTTGGAGATGAAGTTATTACATTAAGAAAGGATGGGAATGAATTTCTTTGGGACAAAAATTCTTTAAACTTAGTGAAATAAAATTATAGAAGATATATGGGATTTAAAGATGATTTGAAAAAATATAAACCTAGGAAAGAGCAAAGAGAGGCTTTAGAGTTTATAAAGAATGTATATGAGAATGACAAGACAAATAAGTTTTTTTTGTTGGATTTGCCGACTGGTGTGGGTAAAAGTTATTTAGCAATGCAGATTGTAAATTGGTATAGAACTAATGTTCAAAGGACTGCTAGGGTAGATATAATCACTAATAGTAAGATTTTACAGGATCAATATTCTGGTACATTTGAATCTATATCAGATTTAAAAGGAAAAGAGAATTATGAATGTGAATCTTATTCTTGTTCTTGTGCACAGGGTGCTGAATTTAATAGATTAAATAAAACAAAATGTGAAGAATGTCCATATACAAGTGCTAGGGAATCATATATAAATGGTGGTATTTCATTAACAAATTTTTATTTATATATTTTATATGCAATGTATAATCAAAAATTGATGGAATCAAGAGGCGCTAGAGTGCTTATAATTGACGAGTGTTTACATCCAGAAACTTTAATTACAATGTCTGATGAAACTAAAAAAATGATAAAGGATATTGAAGTTGGTGATATTGTTAAAACAATAAATGAGGAAACACATCAAATTGAAGATAAACCAGTTGTTAAACTACACCATAATTTGAATAAAGGTGTTCAAATGTATGAAATAGAGATGGAAAATGGTGATGTATTAAAAATAACAGGTAATCATAAAGTTAAACTTATAGATGGTTCTTGGAAAAAAGTAGAAGATTTAAATGAAGAAGATGAGATTTTATATATAAAAGAAAATATAGAAGCTCATGAATTTGACAATAGAATTAAAGAATGAAATATATGATTATATATATTCTAATAGAAATATAATCATATATAAAAGAAGTGAATTTGATAAAATTAATATGATAAATTCTCTATTAGAAAAATATAATATAAGTTTTAATAACTATAATGAATTTTATGCATATTTAACATCACATTGGGATAAGAAGTGTAAAAATGACACTTGTGATAATGAGAGAAAAATGATAGTTTATTTACCAAATAGAATATCATATGAAACTTGTAAAAAAACTTATGGTATTTTTAAATATTGTTCACAAGAATGTAATTATAGTTCTATTTCAAAAAGGCAGATGGGTGAAAATAACACTTCTCATAGAATGAGTGAGGAAACATTTAAAATGATGTGTGTTAAAAACTCAATAAAAATGAAAGAAAATATTAAAAATGGCAATTTCATACCACCTATAACAAATAGTTGGGCAAAATCTAGATGTGATATTTCTTTCATTAGAAATGGTGAAATAGTTAATATAAAAACACGTTCAACATGGGAAGCATATTTTCAAATATTTAATACAAATTTATATTACGAAAAAGTAATAATACCATATAAATATAAAAATGAAAATTATAATTATATAGTAGATTTTGTTGATTATGAAAATAAAATATTATATGAAATAAAACCTGATTCTAATATTTATGATGAAAAAGTAGTAGAGAAAACAAAATATGCCAAAAGATGGTGTAAAAAGAATGGATATAAATTTTTGATAATATCAAACAAATGGTTTTATAAAAATTATAATGAAGAGTTAGTTATTGGTCAAAAAGATGAAGAAAAAATAATTAGAAATTTAAAACAATTCAATGAAAATAAAAAGTATAAAAAAAATAGATTATAAAGATGATGTCTATAATCTACATATAAAAGATAACCATAATTATTTTGCTAATAATCATTGTGTTAGTAATTGCCACGAGCTAGATGATATTTTATCAGATTTTATTTCAATTAAGATAACAGAGTTTTTTATAAAAAGGTTTAAATTTGCCAATGAATATTCACTAATTAAAGATTTAAAAGCAGTTAAAACTGTTGAAAATTATGTCAATTATTTAAAATACATAAATAGTGAGATAATAACAACTATTGAACAGATGGAGAGTGGTATGGCTAGTGGACCTAGGAATGCCAAATCTGACAAGAGAGATATAAAAATATCAAAAGTTTTGAATACAAAAAACAATGATATTAAAATGATGAATAATATTGCTGATTTAAAACAATATCAATTAAAGATTGATTTATTTTTAAAGGAGTATAAAGAGAATCCTAACAATTGGGTTTTAGAGAAAACTTGGAATGAAAAGAATAGAAATTATGAATTTTCATTAGAGCCAATATGGGCATATGATTATATGGATAAATATATTTTCAATCAATATGATAAGGTATTTTTAATGTCTGGAACAATATTAGATAAGAGTTTATTTTGTCAATTAAATGGATTGGATGTTGAGAAAACTGCATATTATTCAATAGATTCACCATTTCCAGTTAAAAATAGACCTGTTTATTATATGCCTTTGGGCAAAATGTCTTTTACAAGTAAAGAAGAGACCTTTAAAAGGTATGTTCCATATATTAATAAATTAGTTAATAAATATAATAATAAGAAGGGTATTATACACACAAATTCATTTGAATTATCTAATTGGATTCAAAAAGATGTTAAAAATGAAAGATTAGTTTTTCATGATTCAACAAACAAGGATGATGTTTTGAGAAAACATTTAGAAGGAGAAGATGCTAGTGTTATAGTTAGTCCATCTATGTCCACTGGAGTTAGTTTTGATGATGAAGGTGCTAGATTTCAGATATTAGCTAAAGTTCCATACCCACATTTAGGTTCTATGAAGAATAAGATGCGGATGCAGAATAATCCAGATTGGTATGCTTGGAAAACTTGTGCTAATATATTACAAGCAATGGGTAGGATTGTGAGATCAAATACTGATTATGGTGATACTATTATAATTGATGGTAGTTTTGGTGATGTTTTAAAACATTCAACCAGGTTTTTACCTAATTGGTTTCAAATTGCTATAAAAAGAGTTAATGTTAAAATAGAAGCATAAAAAAAACCCATCTTTTAAGATGGGTTTTTTCATTCGATGATACATTATATTTATTTATTTGGGTAAGTTGGGAATAAGCCTTCATAATTGAAGTTCCCATTTTTGATTGCATCATTTTCAGCTTTAGTTGCTGCTTCATAATCAGGATCATTTTTTTCTTCTTCTTTACAAGAATTACAAATAACATCTGTATTAAAAATACTCATAATTGTTTTACCATTAGTTGGTTCAGAACATCTATCACAGATTTCCTTTCTCATTGAAAAGTTTTCAAAAGTTTTCAAATGTTTCATAATTATTTCTTTTTCATTTTAGCAAGGATTGCTTTTTGCATTCCTTCAGGTAATTTTTTTTGTTTAGCAGATAATTTAACTTCTTTTTTATCTTCCTCTTCACACTCTTCCTCTTCACACTCTTCCTCTTCCTTCTCTTTTTTCTTTTCATTAAAAGATTTAAAAGACATAACTCTTTCAACAATTTGATTTCTATCATCTAGAACATCATCTTCATCTTCATCCTCTTCTTCACCAAATTCTTCTAAATCCTCTTCCTCTTCAGTTTCTTCCTCTTCACCAAAAAGTCTTTCTTTCATTTCATCTTCTGAATCTCCATAAAACTCTTCAGTTTCTTCCTCTTCAGTTTCTTCCTCATTTGAGAATCTTCCATAATTTTCATCTTCAATGTTTATATTGATTGATAAATCATCATTTTCCATTTCTGGTAAATCGTAAAATTCATTTAATTTTTTAATATGTTTCATAATTATAAATATTTTTCTATATATATTAATTTTTTATATTGCTTTTTTTATATATATGGTTATGAAGTATTTTATATCTATTATAAATACTAGATGTAGAATAATATAATATATAGAATATGGGAATACAAAATTTTAATGATTTTAATAATCAAAATGAAGGTTTAAAGGATAAAATTGCATTAATATCAATTTTATTATCTCTAGGGTTCTCATTCCCAAAAAATTCTTATTCAAAAGATAACATAGATAAAATTGAACAAGAATTACATAAAGATAAAGGAGATAGCATTTTAAAATTTATAGATACTTTTAACATACAATTAAATAAAGAATATAAACTAATATCATTAAATAATTATCTTATAGATTATAAAAAACAGTATAATGTTGATTTAAAATTAAATGAATTAGTAAAAACAATGCAAAATAAAAATTTCCCAATTAATATAAATATGTTTTTTGTTACATTTGGCAATATAGGTGTCCAAGAACAAATTCCAGTTACAACAATTGATTATAGAGTTTTGGATAAATTGATAATAACATTTACAAAAAATGACGCATTTGGTAAAAATTTAATTGGGTTTAAATATAATTTTTAATTTTAATATATAGAATTATGATACAAAGATTTGAACAATTTAATATAACTGAAGAAATGTTAGAAGTTTTTCTTAATTCATTTGGAACAGTTAATGAATCATCTAATAATGATGAAACTAATAGTGTTTTAAAAAAAATAATCAATGATTTAAAACTAAATGTTAAATTAATTGGAACATTTGGTTTTGGAATAGGTGCTATTTTACCAGTCGCTTCTAAAATAATAAAAAATATGAATATTTCTTCTATTGAATTAAATAAAGAAACTTTATGTCTTTTATTGTTAACAGCATTTTCAATCATTTATTTGGAAGAAAAAAATGTTAAAGATAGTCAAAAAATGACTAAAGATTCTAAATCAATGTTAGAAGAATTGAGAATGAGAGGTATTGGAGATGGTATTGTTAAAAAAGTTATAAAGTCTTTACAATCTATAAAAAATCTATTTAAAATAATTGGTAAACATTTAGGGGCAGTTGTTAATGGTTTTATGGATATGTTTGCATATTCTTCACTATTATTAGCCATAATGCCTGCTCTTTCACAAGTTATTGATAAATTTAGTTTAAATATTGAAACATTACCTAAAAACTTTTTTGCACTTTCTATGGGAATTGGAACTTTAATATCAAAATATGGAATTTCATATATAATGAAAAAACTAGGACACAAATTTAATTTGTCTAAAAATGTAGAAGATGATGTTAACAGAGAAATTGAAACACCTACTATCACTAAAACAGGTATGGATCATTTTATTGATTTAGAAACTGATCAAGATGGTGATTTAATAAAAGAGCAATAAACTTAATAACATGTTTTTTATATCATGATTAAACAAAATAATAATCATGACACCACAGTTAGAAAAAGTTTTTTTCAATTACATCTTAAATAATAAAAAATATTATTTTTTAGTTAAACCTTATTTTTTCAGAAATGCTGAAATACAAATGGTTTATGATATAACTAGAACATATATGTTGGATAATCCTGATGCTAAAACACCAACACCAAGACAGCTATTAGATATGGTATCTTTAAATGATAAAGATGGTATAATAACTAAAGAAATTTTAAAATCTATTTTAAAAGTCGATTTAAAAGAATATGACGAGAAAAATTTCATTGAACCTAAATTTAATGGATGGGTCTTATCTAATAGATTGAAAGAAGGTGCTGTTAATATTGTAGAAGAAACTAGAAATTTAGAAGTTAGTTCTGATTTTAATTCAACAGTTGAATCTGCTAATAAAATTAAATCAATCATAGATGAAATGTCATCTACTAAATTTGTAGATGATGATGATTTAGGATCAGACTTTGATGACTATACTGCACATAACCAAGACACATCATCCCTTAAAATTAAATCTGGATTTGAAACAATTGACCATATGTTAGGTGGTGGATGGGACATAGGAACTTTGAATATTTTAATGTCAGAATCTAATAATGGTAAAAGTTTATGGATGCAGAATTTTGCAGTCAAATCAGCTGATATGGGGTATAATGTCCTTTATATAACACTCGAGATGACTGAAAAAAAAGTTTTAAAGAGACTTGGTTCTATGCGTTTAAAAATCCCAATTAATGATTATGATGTTATATCACAAGATAGTGATACAATGAGAAAAAAAATTGAAAATCTTAAAAAATCAAATGATATGGGTGGTGATTTATTTGAGAAGAAACTTGGCAAAATTATTACCAAATTCTGGGCAGCAGGTACTGCACAAATATCTGATTTTGATAATTATATTCAAAAATTAAAAGAGAAAAGAGATATTAAAATTGATATGATTGTAGTTGATTATATCGCTTTAATTGCTGCTCCAAAATCATCAGGTGGTGATAATCTTTATACTAAAGGTAAATTTGTAGCAGAAGGTCTTAGAGCATTAGCTTCAAAGTGGCAATGTCCTTTAATAACAGCAGTTCAGTTAGCAAAAGATGCATGGAATGCTTCAGATTTGACACTTGATAGTGTTCCTGAATCAAAAGCTATAGTTGAGGCTAGTGATTCATTCTTTGGTATTATAAGGAATTCTGAAATGAAGAGGCAAAATCTATATAGATTTAAATTATTAAAACAAAGAGATGGTGATTTTTCAAGAGCACAGGTTAGATTAAATTTAAATCCAATATTTTTAACATTAGAAGATGATCAATTTATTGATAGTATTTAAATATTTAAAAAATAATTAATATATTTGTATTATATATTAAAGATATGAAAATTTATAATATTTTGATAATGACTGAAACATCTTCCAAAGTTCAAATTTTTTGGTTAGATAATGATAATAAGCTTAGTGAAGATAGAATGAATTCAAAAATACTATCTGATAGCGAATCTAAAGAAATATTACATGATTTAAAAGAACTTGGTGAATATATATTAGTTTCTAGATTTCCAGCTGATTTAGATTGGAAATCTAATGATGGTAAAATCCATATATGTCCAACTAAAAATAAATTAGAATCATTATTAGAAAAATATTTAGAATTAGAAGATTATGAGAATGCTTGTATAATTAGAGATAAGTTAAAATTAGTATAAAATATAATATTTTATTTATAAAACCCACCTATTTGTTTAAATAGGTGGGTTTTTATTTTAAATAAAAAAAATAAAAATGACCCCCTTTAAATTTTAAAAAAAACTCCACTTCATGATATAACTTTTATTATTTTGAAATATATAACATACTATAAAATAAAAATTATTATGGCAAAAAGCAGACATATAGATGATGAAGATGAAGATGATAATTTCGATGATATGGATTTAACTGATAATTACAGTGAAGAAATAGAGGAAGAAATAGAGGAAGAAATAAAAATAGATCTTGATGATGAAGATGAATTGGACATCATAATTGAAATAGATGATGAAGATGATGAAAATTCATCTTCAGATGGTGTTTATCTTTCCAAACATAAAGAAGAGGGTAAACACTCATTAAAATACGATTCTATTTTCAAGGGGAAAAAAGAAGAACCAGTAGATGAAGATGATTTAGATGGGTTTTCTCTTTATTACAAAGATACTATTGAAGTTGATAAATCCTCAAATTATTATTTTGAATCTATTGATAATGAAAATTATATTCGTTCAAAATTAGTTAAGGATAAAGTTTATAAGGTTTTAGAAAATAACACTAATTTAAGTTTTTTAAATAGTAGAAGAAAACCATCTAGAATAGATTTTAATAATTATTTCAATTTACTAAAAATCCATTTAGTAGATGAAAGTTTTACAAATACAGAATTGTTTTGTGAACTTGCTTATTATTTTTCTGATAATATATTTAATATTTTTAAATTATTAGATAATAAGTGGAGAAATCTTATAATAAATGAGTTACAAAATCATATTGGTAAAAGTGTAAACTCTAAAGAAATTACTAATAGAAATATCTATGAAGGAACTGAAATAGAATTTAATTGGTTTGGTGATAATGGTAGTAATATATTGATAACTGGTGTTGTTACAGAAACAGACTATCAAAATTCATCATTTAAAGTTGATTCATATGAAAATATTTATGATGTTGAATTAAACAAAATAACAAAAATTTTAAATAACACTAAATTTAAATATAATTTAAATAAATTAAACAATATAGATTTCCTATAAAAAATAAAAAGAAAGAAAAATGAATAATAATATTTATGTTTTAAAAAGAGATGGACACAAAGAAGCTCTTAATTATGAAAAGATCAATAAAGTTTTAGCATGGGCAACCGAAGGAATCACTAATGTTTCAGCTTCTGATGTAGCAATGAATGCTAAATTGCAAATTTATGATGGTATAACAACATATGATATACACAGAGTTCTTATCCAAAGTGCTACTGATATGATTACTGTTGAATCTCCAAATTATCAATATGTTGCATCAAAATTATTAAATTATCTTTTAAGAAAAGAAGTTTTTAATACATATCATAATTTCCCAAGATTAAAAGATTTTATAAAAACAAATGTTGATAAAGGTGTTTATGATTCAATTGTTTTATCCTCTTATTCAGAAAAAGAATTGGATAAAGTAGAAGGATTTATTAAACATAAAAGAGATGAAGATTTAACTTATGCTGGTATTCAACAGTTAATGGATAAGTATTTATTACAACATAGAAAAACTGGTGAACATTATGAAACACCACAGTTTATGTATATAATGATATCTTTAACTTTATTCTCTGAATATAAAAATGAGGATAGAATTGAGAAAGTTAAAAGATTTTATGAACTTTTATCATTACAGAAAATTTCATTACCAACTCCTATTTTAGCAGGTGTTAGAACTCCAAACCGTCAATTTTCATCTTGTGTTTTAATTGATGTTGCAGATGATTTAGATTCAATTGGTGCATCTAACCATGCTGTTATGAGATATATTTCTAATCGTGCTGGTATTGGTCTTAATTTTAGATTAAGAGCAATTGGTTCAGAAGTAAATGATGGTGAAAAAGTTCATACTGGTATTATCCCTTTCTTAAAAGTTTTTGAATCAACTGTTAAATCTTGTTCACAAGGTGGTATTAGAGGTGGAGCTGCAACAGGTCATTATCCATTCTGGCATAAAGAAATAATGGAAATTTTAGTTCTTAAAAACAACACAGGTAATGATTTAAATCGTGTTCGTAGAATGGATCATTCAATTCAATTATGTCGATTATTCTATAAGAGATTTGTTTCTAAAGGAAATTTAACATTATTTTCACCTAATGATGTTCCAGATTTATATGAAGCATTTGGCTATGATAATGATTTATTTGAAGAACTTTATGTTAAATATGAAAATGATGAGTCAATTTCTAAATTAACTGTTCCTGCTGTTGAAGTTATGAATTTAATGTTACAAGAAAGATTGGAAACAGGTAGAATTTATATTCAAAATTTGGATAATGCTAATAATCATTCAGCTTTTACTGATAAAATAAATATGAGTAATTTATGTCAAGAAATAGATCTTCCACAGTCTCCAATTTATGATGTTAATGATAGTAAAACTTTTAAGAAAAAAATAAAAATATCTAAAAAAGATTACAGTGAATTTTTAAAATTAAAAGGTAATGATAAAGAAATTTATATTAAACCTATGAAATAAAAATAATAATAATTTGTGTGTTACATTGGCTTTATATATAAATGGATAAATATTGATAATAATATGTTTTATATTGGTTCACATAAAGGGACAATAGATGATGGTTATATTGGTTCTGGAACATTATTTAAAGAAGCATATTTTAAAGATAAAAAATTATTTAAAAGAGAAATTTTAGAATATGTGTATAATGAAGAAAATTTATTAGAAAGAGAACAATATTATTTGGATTTATTTGATATTAAAAATAATGATTTATCATATAATTTAAATCCGAAAACATCAGGAGGATGGGCATTTTGTCATGATAATGATTATTTAATTAATAAAAGAATAGAATCTATTAGAAATGGTTTTGCTAATGGGAGAATTGTACATAATAAAGGTAAAAAGATTGATGAAATATATGATGAAAAGACCGTTATGAAATTAATTAAAATTGTTAAAAAAACAATAGGAAGTGTTAATAATAGAAATAAAGGTGAGCGTGGTAAAGGTTTAAATAATTCTTTTTCAAAAATTGTAGCTATAGAATATCTACATGGTGATTTAAAATTAATATGTGAAGGTACATTTAGAAAATGGTGTCATTCCGGATCGTTCAAAAAGAATAATAAGAAAATATGGAAAATAACACATATTGAAAAAGAAAAATATAATAGAGATGACTATTTAGATTATATTAAATATAATGGTGAGAAATATACAAAAGATTTTCTATTAGAAATAACAAAAAATAAAATGATTTTAAATGTTCATAATAGAACATATTATTTATGTACACATATAAAATCAAATTGTAAGATAGTTACTGATGTTTCAAAAACAGATTTAAGAAAAAAATTAAAAGGAGCAACAGGTAAAAATATATGGGATATAAAAGTCATTAGTTATGATGATTTTAAAGAATATAAAAATAAAATAAAATACTACTATGGAGAAATTAAACTATGTGAACAAACAATTCAAGAATATTGTTCAATTCTGTGATGAAAATGAGATTGAAAATGATGATTATATATATCTTGAACAAGATTTTGAATATATGTATGGTGATAAACCAGGCGAAATAAGTTTGTGTGTTCTTGGAGCTATAAATTTAGGAGCTATAAAAGGATTAGATGAACTTGAAGAAGTTTGTGAATACACTGTCCGTATGTTAGATTATGTTATAGAGGTGCAGGATTATCCAGTTGTTGCCGCTAAAAAAATGTTAAAAAGACGTTCATTGGGCGTTGGTGTAACAAACTTTGCATATTGGTTGGCTAAAAATAATTTAAATTATACATCACAAGAATCACTTGTTGAAATTGATAGATTATTTGAGCATATTCAATTTAACTTATTAAAAGCTTCTAACAAATTAGCTGTTGAATTAGGTAAATGTGAATATTTTGATAGAACTAAATATTCAAAAGGATTGTTACCAATTGATCACTATTCAAAAGCTTTAGATGCTGTAGTTGATAGAAGTTTAGATTG
>Ga0304730_1000099_pt1 | contig 85361 bp, 67 predicted proteins | sample M_130628_MF_Meta_FD_190474 | JGI IMG/M metagenome (GOLD analysis project Ga0304730, IMG submission 190474) | Freshwater microbial communities from Lake Montjoie, Canada to study carbon cycling - M_130628_MF_MetaG (v2) (version 2) | ecosystem: Environmental > Aquatic > Freshwater > Lake | place... | reverse complement strand
GTCCAAACTGAGGTGTACGATGGCGCATTACCAATTCTTTGGGCATTCCTAAGGCATCCAATGTTTCTTTCTCGAATTTATCAGGATCAATATTGCTTGCATCGGCCAAGTGTATTTTCATGTCGATAAGTGCACTCGAAAGGTATTCGGTGGTTGCAAATCCTTCATTAAATGTGGATGCTTTTTCGATGCGTTCAACCAAACTGGATGGGATTGGCTTTCCTGTTTGATAATGCAAAGCGAATTTCGAAAGTACTTCCGATGTCGATAACCAATGTTCTAACAGTTGGGATGGAAATTCAACATAGTCGCGAACCACATTGGTTCCTGAAAGAGTAGGGTAGGTTACGTTCGAACTCAATCCATGCAATGCATGCCCAAATTCATGAAATAACGTACTAGCATCATCCCAAGAAATCAAAACAGGTTCTCCTGGATTCCCTTTCACAAAGTTAGAATTGTTTGAAACAATGGTAGTTACTTCTTTGTCCATGCGCTGTTGATCGCGGTATGCATTCATCCAAGCACCCGAACGTTTGCCTTCGCGCGCATACGCATCGAAATACCACAATCCAATATGACGACCTGTTTTCTTGTCTTTTACTTCCCAAACATTTACATCGGGATGATACACCGGAATGTTCTTGAGTGGCGTAAAACTAAATCCAAACAATTCTCCTGCAACCCAAAACATACCTTCTCGCAATTTGTCCAACTGGAAATACTGCTTCACTTCATTCTGATCCAAATCGTAACGTTGTTTGCGAACTTTCTCTGCATAGTAGCGGTAATCCCAAGGTTCAATTTTGATATTCATATCTACTAGGTCCGCAATGGTTTGCATATCGGCAACTTCTTCTTTCACACGTGCAATAGCTGCTGGCCAAACCGACTCCATCAATTCGATGGCTTTTTGAGGTGTCTTCGCCATAGTGTTTTCTAAGCGCCAATGTGCATGAGTTTCGAATCCCAAAAGTTTAGCCCGTTCAGAACGTAATCTCAGAATTTTGGTAATCAATTCGTTGTTGTCATGCTCGCCGCCATTGTCGCCACGGTTGATAAACATTTTCCATGCTTTTTCACGTAAATCGCGACGATCTGAGTATGTTAAAAAGGGATCTACCGAAGAACGCGTATTGCTAATGACCCATTTGTCATCGAGCAGTTTGGCTTTTGCTGTATTGGATGCGCCATCTATAAGTGATTGAGGTAAACCGATTAACTCATCCTTGGAATTTAGCACCAAAATTAAATCGCTTTCGTCAGACAATAAATTCTGACTGAACTTGGTGAAAAATCCAGCCAATTCTTGATTAATCTCCGACAAACGATTCTTTTTTGCGGCATCCAATTTAGCTCCCGAACGGACGAAATTGGTATAGTGGATTTTACATAAGCGTTGCTGCTCGGCACTTAATTTCTTTGTCTCAGGCGATAGATATACAGTTTCGATGCGTTTAAAGAGTGCAATATTCTGACTTATCTGATCGGATAACCCAGCAAGTTTGGGTTCGAATTCAGTTTCTACTTCTTGAAATTCAGGCGTGCTTAAATTCGATCCCCAAATTCCATACAACGTAATAATTCGTTGAAGTTTTTGTCCTGTTCGCTCCATTGCAGCAATGGTATTGGCAAATGTTGGCGCTTCGGTTTGTTTAGCAATCTTGTCAATCTCTGAAAGATTTTCTGCCATAGCCGCTTCAATTGCCGGCTTGAAATCCGAAACTTTTACTTTATCGAAAGGAGGAAGTCCGCCGTATAAGCCCGTCCAATCTGCCAAAAGCGGATTATCAGATAATTGTGTTTGTTGCATTTCAATGTGTTTGTTTTTAGAAGTTTTGTCCGTTTGGGTTTTCTTGCCGGGACCTTCTGCATAAGCCGAATTAAAAAGAATGAGGGCTGCCGGTAAAATAAAATGTTTCATTGTTTGATTAGTTTTAATAAAGGCAAAAAGTAATGATTAAATTAATTGGTATTGAACAGGTTTGATTTATTTTCGATTGTGAATAAATCCCATCGGTGTTGAATTGGATTCGAAGGCAATATGGGAATGTACATAATTATCTGCTTGCTCTTCCATAAGTTTCTTCCATGCATTTACAACCATCGAAACATTCATTCGCTTCATGCATTGATTATCGCCGGCGCATGGTGGATTAATAAATTCGTGAACACATGGACTACAATATACATTGGTATAAACCGGAATGCAAGACTGCATTTGACCATATTGATCGGGAGCGCAAGGGCCAAATAAACCAACTGTTTTTTTTCTGAGAGCAAGCGCAAGATGCAAGGGCCCGGTATCGTTGGTGATAATTCCAGCCGCATTATTCATTACAGCAATTAATTCATCGAGTTTGAGCTTTCCAGAAGAATCAATTACATGATTATCTTCTTGAAAATGTTTTGCAATTTCGTTCACATAATTCGCTTCTTGTTTATTGCCGATAAGAACAATCAGTATTTCAGGTTTTAACACACGAATTTCCTGAATCAATTGAATAAAATATTCAGCTGGCCAACGTCGTTCGAGTCGCAAATCCGAAGCATTTGGGTTAATTACTAAATAGTTGAATGGCTCTATTTGAGGATTAAATTCACGTAATTTCTGAATCGAATTCGATTGAATTTCATTCGATAAAATCAACGGAATTAATTCGTGATCAACTTCTTTAATCGGAAGAATTCGCGCCATTTGAAGATAGATTTCCGACAATGGTGCTTTGATATTGTAATACATCAAATGTGTATATAAACCGCTGCGGTAATTTTTATCACTTTTGTAATAGCCGAAACGATTGCTTGCAGCACTTAATGTACAAAGTAAGCTGCTGTAATTCGAATACACTTCGATGTCGATATATACTTGTGGGCGAAACTTCCAAAGTTTCCACAAAGCAGAAATTGAACTTCTAATTAATTGGAAAATAGAATTATCCTGAATTAATAGTGTTCCATTTATTTGATCCCCATAAAAGTTTAAAATGCTTTTGTTTGCCTCAGTACTAACAAATATAATTTCTGCGGTAGGGTAGTTTTTTCTAAGAGTGGCAAGCAATGCAGATGCTTGAACAATACTTCCCATTCCTTTTAATTTGCAAACAACGATGCGTTGAAAAGGACGATTTAAATCATGATTAATTCGTAGGATTTTTCCAATTAATCGAACTATACCAAAAAGTAAGATGTTCAAAAAAGAACCCAATGTTTTATCAATACCAATTTGAATGCGTGTATTCATTCTTAATCGGTTGGAATTGAATATTCTGCACTTTTAATACTCACCGAATCGCCAAGTTGCAGTCGGATGTAATTCAAATCAACTTTCCACCAGCTCCACATCATGGAAGGACGCACAACATAATGCGCTTCTTGATTCGGTAAAATGGATAAATCAAGACCTCCAAAATCGTTTGAGTCTTTAACAAAATAAAGCTCAACGTGCTTCCCCAATTTGGCTTTATTAATAAAAGTAAATTCGAACAATGCTGGTTTTTTAATTGCGTTATCGGGTATTTTACAGTATCTAAAGTTCGGATACACTTGATCAGTACTTATTTTCAATACTTTTTTCGAATTCGATAATGGTCTCCAAAATGCGGGATGTTTATCCACATTGATTCGCTCCCAATTGCGGTCTTCAAATGTTTTTGATAAAGAGTCTGGAAGGGTATCGGCAGTCGTATTCTTCCGCCAAATTTCGTAACCATGAATGCGTTTCCAAGGCGTATACATTTTGTAAAAATATTCAGCCATAATATAATGACGTAATTCATTGGCTACATCATCGGTTGCATCCCACCAATTTTTAGGTGAATGTCGAAATAACAATAGTGGAACATTGTAATTCTTTAATCGCTTAATCCAATCTTTTTGCAAGGTAATTGAATGCACATTTTGAGGACTTTGGTAAAAGAAAGAAGGAACCTGTTTTTCAGCATAAAAATAAAGCATGGGAGTATTTCCGAAATCGATGAAAGTTTCGTTGCCATGTAAATTTGTTTTTAGGAATTCGGCCAATGCAAGGACATCAGGCGAAATGTTGACTTTATCTGTTTTTAATCGTGCATCGAGTTTTGTTGGGATGTTATTTATTTGAACAGGCGAATTCATACCCGCTAGTAAAAGTCCCGATTCTGGCTTCCGATTCGGGAAACGTAAAAACGTCATGACAAAAAATAACATGGCTAACCAAGTCATCCAACGGCCCGATTCTCTGAAAGGAAGTTTCAATGCGATTGCAAGAGGAATAATGAAAAATGCAAACGAGGATAAAAAATTATCAAATCCTTCTGCGAAACCATGTCGCACAATTCCTCTCGGTAAATTAATCAAATAAAAGATGCTTAAGAATAATACAATCAACCAAGGAATATGATTGCGTGATTGATTGCTTTTAGACAGAAGTTCTTTGATAGAAAGTAGAATACATCCAATAATTAAAAGGGGTAAAAGAAGATGTTGCCAAATAAAATCAACACTTGAAATATCTCCCAAATTGCTCAAGCCATAAGATTGAGAGGAAGAAAGATAATCGAGTGTAGAAGTTAAATTGTGCTGCCAATCTACATTTACCATGTAACAAAAAATCCAAAGAAAAGCACCTAAAACGACTGAAAAGTAAAGTGTTGGAAGTAGAAATCGCCAAGTAATTTTCTTCAGACAGATGCTCATTCCTAAAACGGCAATCAAACAAAAAATAAGTGCAAAAGCAAGATCGGCACGCCAAGGCATCAGCAATACCGTACTAATTCCAAAATACCAAGCATTGCGTGTATTTGGAGATTTCCATTCTGAAATAAGAATCAATAATGGAATCAATGCAAGAGTGTAATAAGGTGACAAAGCCGCATCTGCAAAAGGAAAAAGAGCTGCGAAATAAAAGGCAAATAAAGTTTTTCGGGTAATGGAATAAACCAATTGAAAGGAAATAATTACCCAAAGAATGGGTTCGAAAATATCAAAAACAAGAAAATCTAATCCTTGATATCCATACAAAAACTCATATAAAATCCCATATCCATAATCGGAAACAAAATGGGACGACGCTTTATGTATTAATGGAAAAACATTAAAAAAATGAGCTTCCATAAGCGGAGTTGCTCGGTTTGCCAATTCAAATAATTCGGAAGATGCTGTTCCGTATGGATGATAAAACGATTGAAGGCAAAGTCCGCAGGCAATGATTAACCAAATATGTTTGAAAACTAGTGGTCTATACCTGCGTAGTTTATTTTTCTTTTGAAGTAAAAAGGCGCAAAGAAATAAGATGGTTAAATACAGGACATACAGCAAAATAGGTGCAATATAAAACCCAGATTTAACATAAATAAAATAATGGATTTCGGTAATTACAAATGGACTTAAAACACTGAAAGCAAGAATGAAAGTCCAATTTAATACACTGTCTAATTGAAGAGATAATCGAAGTTCGATCCAAGCAAGAAAGAACGTGAAGCAGATAGTCCAAAAAACAAAATGTTGCCAAGCGGGTAAAACAAATCCAATTATCCAAATGATATTCATCCAAATCATTAGCGTAATTGCTGCTGCTAATGGAGCCGATAATGTATGTGCCGATTTATTAGGTAGTTTTCCGCAAATGAAAATTCCTACATGAACGGCAGCAAACAATCCCGCAATGGGAATTAAAGAAGGAATGAAATATCCTGCAATAACCTGAACACAACCAGCTCTTGAAATTGTAGAATTAAATCCATATTGGATGTCGTTGGGTTTAAATACAGGAAATGAAAAAATGAAATTGGCAGTAATCCAACAAATTACGAAAATGAATAAATAAGTATAAATTCCGGAAACTCTCGATGCAATGTCGATACCATGCAAACTGGCTTCTCCAATTTGATTTTCGATGTGCGGAAATAATGGAATGTTCATGTTCGGAATGAAATACGAACATGCCAATAATGTATAGAATAGTGAGGTAGGAGAAAATCGGAATAAACGATCGAAGCGGGTAAACTGGTTTTCCATAATTCAGAATCGCTGCAAGCTAATCAACCTTATTTAGAAAGTGAAATTTCATAGATTAAAGAATTTTTAATCTTTTAAGTTTGAGTAAGAATTGGTTAAAATGTTTTTTTTATACCAATGCCTGATGGAGTGATAAAAAATAAAGAGACCGCACGTTGTACGTCTTTTGAATTCCTTGAAGCAATTGCGTAAAAACAGGCATCAAATAGAAATAGAAAGGAGCCTTGTACGATTAAACTTTTTCCAAATCCCTTCAATTGCGACATTTTTTGAAGGTCAAATTGATTTCTCGAACGCTCAATCATCCAAGCACCAGCTGTGATATAAGCCAAATCCAACCCGGTGTTAAACAAAAGTGATTTTTCTAATTGAAGATGCTTTTCGATTGAAGCCATCGGATCAGATGTAGGTTGCTCTTTGCTGGATTTTAAATATCCCATGGCTGCAATACCCAAATTGACTGAATTCCATAGGGCATTCATCTGATGAAAATACGATTCCGAACCTTGAGTTTGGGATTTTAAAATCACACCGCTAACAATGTTTCCCAATGACCAAGTTCCCAATACCAACATGCCGTTTTGTTGGCTCTGAATTCGTTGTTTGTCCATCGAATAAATCAATGAATCTTTTTGCGCGCAAACTTCAATCGTGAAAAACAATCCAGCTAAAACGAAAATACACTTGATAAATCCCGTCATTGTTTTAATTACGTTTTTTGCTTTTTCTTTTTTGCGGCTGGGAAAAGAATGTTATTTAAAATCAACCGATATCCCGGCGAATTGGGATGCAGTGCTAAATCGGTTGGTGGGTCGCCCACTTTATGCTCATAATCTTCGGGATCATGTCCTCCGTAAAATGTCCATGTGCCTTTTCCATATTCACCATGGATGTAACGAACTTCTTTCGATGCCTTGTTTTCGCCCATTACCAGAACATTGCTTTTGACTTGTTGTCTCAGGAAGGCAGTAGTTTGCCCCATAAATCCTTTGATTATGCGTTCATGGTTCTGACAGAGCATAGTCGGAACAGGATCCCATTTGGCCGAAAATTCAAACAAGGCAAAATAATCTTCTTTTTCTGGAATACGTCTCGACTGGGTTGCATCAATACTCGAGAATTCATATTCCATCGGATTTTGACTCAAAATGAAATCGGTAAATGCAAAGCAGTTTTCGTATTTAATTTTATCCTGCATTGCCGGATCAGGTCCATCCCCATCAAACATTTCAGCACAAATGTCAACACCATCGGCTGCCAATGCAATGTCGTAACTATCGGTTGCTGAACACATCGCAAAGAGAAATCCACCTCCTACTGTAAAATCACGAATCTTTTTGGCAACAGCTAATTTCAATTCAGACACTTTTCCAAAGCCCAGTTTGTGGGCCATATCTTCGGCGCTTTTCTGATTGTCGATGTACCATTTTTGGTTTTTATAAGCAGCCCAAAATCGTCCATATTGTCCTGTAAAATCCTCGTGATGCAAATGCAGCCAATCGTATAAAGGCAATTTATCGCTCATGATTTCTTCGTCATATACCACTTCGTATGGAATTTCGGCATAAGTAAGTGCAAGTGTTACGGCATCGTCCCATGGTTGTTTATCTTTCGGAGAATACACGGCTACTTTAGGTGCTTTTTCCAGTTTAACAGCATCCATGTTTACGTCGGGTGCTGCAATTTCAAGTAAAATGGCATTGGCTTGTGCATCGGCAATGAGCTGATAACTCACGCCACGAATGATACATTCATTTTCGACCGCTTTGGAGTTGGCAGTCATGAAACTACCTCCACGATAATTAACCAACCAGAACATTTCCAAATCATGTTGCAACATCCAATAGGCGATGCCATAAGATTTGAGATGGTTTTTCTGGCTCTCATCCATCGGAATGAGGATCGATGCAGCATGCAATTTTTGACTGCTGATAGATAGTAATATGCAAAACAACAAGACGAATCGTTTCATAAATCTCCAACGTGATTTGTTCATTGCTGGTATATTAAAATTAAAAAGGTGAGTCACTTACATCCCAAGCATCAGGACTTGATGGGTTCGAATTCATCTTAGAACCCATGGTGATGGTGTCTTGAACAGAACTGTCGAAGTTCGTATTCGGCATTAAACCTCCCGGCGAAGCAGATCCAAAAGGAATGCTGTGATCCATGTCGGTAAATTTAGCCAAATGCCCAATATATTTTAATGGTATCATTCCAAGTGCTCCATTACGGTGCTTGGCAATGTGAATTTCGGCAACTCCATTGGTTGGTGTACCATCTTCATTTTCGTAAATGTTATAATACTCAGGTCGGTAAATGAACATTACCATGTCGGCATCTTGCTCGATAGCACCCGATTCACGAAGGTCACTTAGTTGTGGTACTTTGGTTCCGCCGCGTTGTTCAACATTACGACTTAGCTGAGAAAGTGCAATAACTGGTATCTCGAGTTCCTTGGCAATGCCTTTCAAAGATCTTGAAATCTGAGAAATTTCCTGCTCCCGGTTTCCTCCTCCTTTGTTCTCGCCGCCGGTGGTCATGAGTTGTAAATAATCGATGATGATCATTTGAATGTCATGATTTGCTTTCAGTCTTCGGGCTTTTGCACGCAATTCAAAAATAGATAGGGCAGGGCTGTCGTCAATAAATAATGGAGCTTCTGACAAACCACGAATTTTAGAATCGAGCTGATGCCATTCGTGTTGTTGAAGATCTCCTTTTTTAAGTTTATCACCCGCTAATTCGGCTTCACCGGAAATTAAACGCATAACCAACTGCACACTCGACATCTCCAAAGAAAATACTGCGATGGGCTTTTTAAAATCTACGGCAGCATTTCTGGCTAATGAAAGAACGAAAGCTGTTTTTCCCATACCAGGACGAGCTGCTAAAATCACCAAATCTGACTTTTGCCAACCGGATGTAAATCGGTCTAACGCCATAAATCCGGATTCAACACCACTCACTCCGCCTTTTTGTTGACCAGCAATTTCAATTCGTTTTTTCGCTTCGGTAATTAACTCACTCATTTTAGAGAAGTTCCGTTTGATGTTTCCTTCGGCTACGGCAAAGAGATTTTTCTCCGCTTTATCGAGTAATTCAAGTGCATCGGTACTTTCTTCATAAGCGTCTTTTATGATTTCGCTCGAAACACGAATTAGCTCACGTTGAATTTGTTTCTGGTTGAGGATACGCGCATGGTACTCAATATTAGCAGTGGAACCTACCCGGTTAGTTAATGAAGTGATGTAGGATATTCCTCCAACGATATCCAATTCGCCCCGTTTTTTTAATTCTTGAACAACGGTTAAAATATCTACTGGTTTGGATGAAGCGAATAATTCAAAAATGGCTGCGAAAATCCGCTGATGTTCATCGCGGTAAAAAGTATCCTTCTTAAGTGAATCAATCACGTTTGCAAGCGAATCTCGATCGAGCATTAAAGCTCCCAAAACAGCCTCTTCAACATCTAGTGCTTGCGGAGGTAGTTTACCAATGCCTGCATCGTATGTATTCATATTGACACCTGAATAAATACGTTTTTTTTTATCTGAAATTTGGGGAGTTGAATTCTCTTGCATAAAAACAAATATACCAAACGAAGCGCTCTTAAATGTGATTGTTAAAAAACATATTTCTTAACCAATCATTTTTTACTTATTGATTATAAATGTTATATATTAGAATTTATATTGATTAATATGCTAAATATTAAATTTATGGACTCTGCTCAAAATAACTCAATGTCATTTTTCCTTCTCGCAATTCGGCAAACGAACACCAATTGAACCAATCGCCCAAATTTATATAATGGCAAGCCTCGGCAACTTCCAAATTGAGCGGTAAATGCCGGTGACCAAATACAAAATACCGAATGCTCGGATGTAATTGAAGCTGTTCTTTTGAATAGATAAGCAACCACTCGTTTTCGTCACCTTTAAACACTTCTTTTTCGGGGTTGGCTAACCTGCTTTTTCTAGACCAGAAGTTTGCTAAGCCCATTCCAAAATTGGGATGAATACGTGCAAATAACCATTGACAAACTCTGCTTGCAAATACTTTCTTGATAAACTTATAACCATAATCGCCCGGACCTAAACCATCGCCGTGTCCCAGATACAATTGAATTCCTTGATGTTCGATGATGACGGGAGAACGATGAACGATTAAACCCACTTCCTTTTCCAAATAATCGAAAGCCCACATGTCGTGATTTCCGGTAAACATGTGGATTTCGATTCCCGAGTCGCAGAGTGTTGCCAGTTTACCTAGTAATCGTACAAAATACTTGGGAACGCTGTGTGTGTATTCGAACCAAAAATCGAACACATCGCCCATTAAATAAATACGTTCAGCATCTTTCGAAACTTCATCTAACCAACGAATAATCTTTTTCTCACGCTCCAAACTTTGGGCATGATTGGGAATTCCCAAATGAAAATCGCTAGCGAAATATATTCCTTTGCTCATGCTAAAAATCGAGGGTTCTGAATATTCTTGCTGGATTAAATGCATTAATATTCAACACAAATCGGATACGTTCGCTAAATGAAATAGTGTTGAGATTGAGTGTGCTTTGAATTTGTTTTGAAACCACCAAAGGAATGTATACTTCAAAATTGTCAGGAATAAACGATACAATTAAACCTGCATTATAATTAAAGATTTCGCGATCTTTTTCTTCGTTTTCGTAGGTTCCCAAATCGGCATACAATTTCAATGGAAGTCTACCCGGTAAGCTGGTTTTAAAATTCAATGTGGCTAAATACTTGGTTGTTTGTCCACGGTAACTAAATACTTTAAAACCGCCATCAGTATTGGTCATTTGCTGCGACCATAAACCGGAGTTTTCTTGACGTCCAATATAGATATCACTGAATAAATAATCCTGATAACCAGTTTGTCCACTCAAACGAAATCGAACATCGGGTCCATTATTATAGTCGTTTGATGTCCATAAAAATGTTCCTGCAAAGAATCGAATGTCGAGACCTTTATTTCTTTGTTTGTAGGAAATACGATAGTTCCATGTAGCAGAAACTTTTGCGAATGTGCTTCCTTGTTGAGCATCTACCTTGATGGAGTAGGGGTTTGAAGCACGACTATTTTTGTGATTGAAAGTAATTTGGTTGTAATTGTTTTCTTGAGTTATTGATTCTGCTTCAGGACTAGTTAAGTATGGTGTTGATTGGATGAAAATATGACGAATATTGAGTGAGGAACTTTTCTTCGTTGACTCATTCCGTTTTTCAAAATCGAATGTTCCACCTAATACAATGCGATTGTAGTTTGGTGAATACCGTAATGCAAACCGTTCGGCACTGGCAGTCAACGTTACATTTCGGAAACAGGAATTCACCGGACGAATAAAATAATCGAACTGTGTAGCACCCGCTAATTCTTTGTTGTTAAAGCTGTACAAAGGCATAATTTGATACTCGAAATGTTTGCGAAGAATGCCCACATTATGTAAAACGCCACCCAACATCAAACCATTATACATGTTATAACCTATAGCGGGTAAAACATAAATTGGAGTAACGCGTGGATAATCGATACCCGTTCCCACTTGCAATTTAATTTTTCCTGTTTTTCTTAAAATACCCGATGTATGCATTTCATCATTTTTCGGATTGAAATCGGGGATGGCTCCAGTTGCATTTACAGAATATCGATCGAAATCGCCGAGAGGAAAAATTAATTGCTTTTTTCCTTCAAATCCATCATACCATTTGGTTAAAACAGAATCACCCTTAAAACCACTAACGCTAACTGGACCATTAATTTGTCCCGCATTTCGAACGCTTACATAGTTTTTGGAATTGTTTTTTGAGAATCCACAGATTTTGTAATCAACGCGATTAATACTTCCCAACAATCCATCGAAAAGCCAAGGCATCGATTTTCCATTAAAATTCTCAACAAGCAAGCGGAAATCTTCGGGCTGTGGATGTTTAAATTTCCAGTTTTCGTAGTATAAATGCATCATTTCATCGAATGCATCTTGCCCCATAAATTCCGCCAGGTAATTGTAAATATTGGATGTTTTCTTATACACAATAGCTCCGTAATTCATTGAACTGTATTGATCCGAATTAAGTGCTAACGATTGATCTTCATTTCGACGAGCAACAAATTGGTAGAATAGGTTTCGCAGTGCATTGGGGGCAAAATCGCTGGTGTGCAAAAGTGTGTTTCCTACTCTGGGAACCATTGCATCAATCTCGTTACGATTGGGGTATTTCAAATGCATGTAACGTTCTTCGTAATAGGAATTGCTTCCTTCGTCCATCCATGGATAATCGCGTTCGTTACTCCCTAAAATTCCATAAAACCAATTGTGTCCAACTTCGTGTGCAATCACTTCATCGAGTGCAATAGGATCACCTTGCGATGCAATAATGGTGATGGTAGGATATTCCATTCCGGCTCCAGCACTCAAAGCGCCATCAACGGCTTTGCATACTTTATAAGGATAATCACCCAGCCATTTTGAATAATTGAAAACTGCATCGTTCACATATTGAGGAGCGGCAAACCAATCATTTGCATCTTTATCGGCAAAGTAGCAATAGGTTTCAACGGTTCTTCCACTTTTTGGTAAAACAACTGAACTCTTTAATATATGGTATTTTTTATCTGCAAACCATGCAAAATCGTGCACATCCGAAAGTGTGTAGGTAACAGTTTTTAAAGTTGATGATGAAGCTGGAGTTGGTAAATTAAATCCAAATTTAAGTGGTGCTTCTTTCTTTAAAGAATCGGTTTTTACACAATTTTCATCAATGCGTTTTTGCTCATCGGGATTTGCTTCCATATCGCCACTTGCGGCAATTACGTAGTTTTCTGGTGTAGTAATGGAAACTTTGAACGTTCCGAATTCGGAATAGAATTCACCTTGATTTAAATATGGAAATGCATGCCATCCCTTAGCATCATACACTGCTGGTTTTGGATACCACTGACACAGCTGATATTGCTGTCCGGAATGCCCCAAACGTGAGAATTTGCTTGAAGGAATTTTAACCCGAAACGGAGTGCTGATAGTAATCTCCGCGCCGGGGGCTAAGGGTTTTTTAAGGATGATTTTTCCGAAATCAATGTTGTTTTTATCCTCTATAAAGGAAACCGAAACACCATCAACTTGGAAGTTTATACTATCGATAAACCCTCGTTCATTTTCATTGGCAAATTGAAACTTCGTAGAACCATTTAAAAGTTCTTGCTTGGCGAAGGCCGTCTCCGTGTTTTTATACCCGTTTGGCCAAAGATGAAACCAAATTTCAGTTAACGTATCCGGCGAATGATTGATGTATCGGATGCTTTCATCGGCCTGAAGCATGTGATTAATATCGTCAAGCGCAACATTTATTGTATAATGAACTTCTTGCTGAAAATAGGCTTGTTTGGGTTTCGATGGATTTCTGATTTGATCGGTTTGAGCGATTGCGAAATTTGAAAAGAATGCGATTAAACAGATTACACAATTTCTCATTTGAAACATTAATTTAAAAGTTTACGAACAGCATTTTCTAAATCCGCACCACGAAGTCCTTTGCCAACAATTTTCCCATCTTTATCAATCAACATAGTAAATGGAATTCCCGTAATACCAAATTGTTTTGCAACTGAAGAATTCCAGCCGCCTAAATCGCTCACGTGACTTGGCCATGTTAATCCATCTTGCTGTATGGCTTTTTCCCATGCGGCTTTGTCTTTATCGAGTGAAACACTATAAACGTCAAAGCCCTTCGACTTCATTTCCTCATACAACCTAACCACATTCGGATTTTCTTTGCGACATGGTCCGCACCAACTTGCCCAAAAATCGATCAAAACTACTTTGCCTTTCAATGAGGATAAAGCAATTGGATTTCCTGTCGGGGATGTTAAATTAATTTCCGGCATAGGCATTCCAATGGCAGTAGAACGCATTTGATCAACACGTGCAATAAAGGATTGAGCAAATCCCGATTTTGGGTAATTTTTTTTTAAGTTGTTCGCTAAAAGATCATAAGCTTTAAAATCTTGATCTGGATCTAAAAATTCGGCTGCCGTGATGGGAGATAATTTATCAGGATTTTGCTTGATGAAATTCCTGATTTTCTCAATTTGTATATTGACAAAAACATTGAATCCTTGTTCAATCGATGCTTGAAGGGCCATACGTTCTTCTTGAGGAGCCGCATTGAGAATTTGCATCAAAGAATCGCGGTGCGAATCAATACCTTCTTTTACCGCTTTAATTTCAAGTGTTAATTTCCCTTCTACGCTGCCTTCTAAAGTGTATTTTTCTTGTAATGATGGCTTTTCATTAACATATTGAACCGATTCTTTGGGATCGAGTATGACAAAAACAACATTGCTTTCGCCTACACGTAAACGATAAAAATCTTTTTCTGGGACAGCTTTTTTGAAGGAGAATTCTCCATTGTCATTTGTTTTTACAGAATCAATTTTAACAATGTTGGCACCTTGTAATTGTTCTATGTAAATCCAGGTGTTTTTATGCTGGGATATTTTTCCATGCAATTGAGACTTAGAATCGGTGCTGCTGCAAGCTGCAATACTGAATAAAAGGAGGGCGAATAGACTGCTAATTTTACGCATATTGTTTTGGGTTTTATGCTTTGTCGAGTGCATCTCGAACCAGCTGGTTTGCTTTTTTGGGATCTGCTTTTCCTTGAGAGAGTTTCATGACTTCTCCCATGAAAAGTCCTACTAATCCAGTTTTTCCACTTTTATATTCGGCTACTTTGTCTGGGAAACGAGCAATTGCTTGTTCAATCCACGTGTGCATGCTATCCGAATTATCTTCTTGAATCCAATTGTTTTTCTCAGCAATCTCGAGCGGATTTGCTTCAGGATTATCAGTCAAATAAGGAAAAAGTTTTTGGCTTGCTGTAGAAAAATTCATTTTACCTGAGTCAATCAAGGCAATAATTTCAGCAATTGTAATCGCCTTTAATGGAAACTGATGCATTTCCAAAGCACGTTCATTGAGGTACGATTTTACTGGACCATTCATCCAATTTGCCGCTGCTTTGTAATTGCTTGTATGGGAGGTTAATTCCGAAAAATACAAAGCAGTGGGTTTGCTATCCGTTAGGATTCCAGCATCATATTCAGAAAGACCAAAATCGCCTGTAAAACGCGTGTGTAATGCTTCGGGTAGGGGAGGCATTACCGCATTTATTTTACTAATGTAATTTTCAGTAATGATAAACGGACTCAAATCGGGTTCTGGGAAATAGCGGTAATCATTTGCTTTTTCTTTACTACGAAGTGAGAATGTTGTTCCATTTACCGCATCAAAACTTCGGGTTTCCATATCAATGACTTCGCCCGATTCAATCATGCTGATTTGTCGCTTGGTTTCAAACTCAATAGCACGTTGAACATTACGAATCGAGTTCATGTTTTTCACCTCCACTTTCACTCCAAATTCTTTAGCTCCTCGTTTCATAACCGAAATATTGGCATCGCAACGCATACTTCCTTCTTCCATATTGCCATCGCAAATCTCCAGGTAGCGAACGAGTTTACGCACTTCAGTTAAGTAAACATAAGCTTCCTCTGCACTACGAAGTTCAGGTTCAGAAACCATCTCCAACAGGGCAACACCAGCACGGTTCAAATCAACCAAAGAATCATACGCATCTTGGTCGTGCATGCTTTTTCCTGCATCTTCTTCCATGTGAATACGCGTCAATCCGATATCTTTTACAACACCGTTTAACTTAATGCGAATTTTCCCACCTGTGCAAATGGGTGTTTTATCTTGGGTAATCTGGTATCCTTTTGGAAGATCGGCATAGAAATAATTCTTTCGAGCAAATTGATTTTCCTCCCGAATTTCACATCCGCAAGCCAAACCTAATCGCACCGCATATTCAGCAACTTTTTCATTGAATCGAGGCAATGTACCGGGATGTCCCAATGTGATAACGCTGATATTGGTATTGGGTAAAGCACCATATTCGGCCGAGTCGGATGAATACGCTTTACTATGAGTAAGAAGCTGCATGTGAACCTCAAGTCCAACTACAAGTTCGTATTGTTCTGATTGCATATTATTTCAATACCTAATTTGAAATGGCAAATATAAGCGGTATTCTGTTGTAAAAAGACATGTTGAAATCTGTTGATAATATGCCTGTTTCCTTGTTATTGCTGAAATGTTGAATGTTAACTGTTTACATGAAGCCATTTAATTAGTCGCGGTTCGTTGTATTAAATTTGTGTAAGGAAATTGTTAAATGTGATGCAACAAACAAAATAAAACTTCGTTTTGAAATCACAAGCAACGATAAACTTCCACAAAATATACCTACATTTATATGAACTCTCTTTTAACTAAATGCAGCTCATTAGGAAAACGTCTCCTATTCACGTTACGATACGTTCGATTGTTTTTCTGATTCTTAGTTTGATAAACGTACTTATTAAAAAGCCATTCGAAAGATGGCTTTTTTTGTGGAAAAAAAATCAATAAAAAATCAATTACGGATTACCAATTAAGAATTACGGATTAACAATTATCAATTACGGATTATCAATTAAGAATTACGGATTATCAATTAGGGATTACTTAATGAAATTGGATAAATTACTACATCCGATTTTGAGTTTTTAGATGCTGTGCATGTTATATCAAAATTACTGATTAAATAAAAAAACAATCTGATTTAGAGTTATTTGGCAAAAATATCTACACTAAAACGGATATAAACGTTTATAAACGGCTATTGTCAAGACAATTCGAGAGTTTAGCAGGATATTTATTTTTATATATTATGTATAGCTTATCAAGTTTTAGGGAATCATTAATTTGGAGGAAATCGATGGATTTAACAATTGCAGTAAATCATACGGTGCGCGATTTTCCAAAAAAAGAGCGTTGTCAAAAAGGATTGTATGCTCAACTTTTACAATCGAGTGTGCGCATTTTACTTCGAATATCCGAGAGTAGAAATCCGCTATTGGATTCTGAACAGGATATTCTGTTGCGAGCCCGATACCACTTATCGGAAACTGAATTTCTTTTGGATGTTTCTCACTTTATGGGTTACATCGATTACTGGGAACGACAGCGACTTCATGAATACTGCTATGATGTTCGTAAACACATCAATAAGAGTTTATACAAAGAAAATGTGCTTGTGTGAATTTGCCTTCTAAATTAATCGAATGCTTGATTTTCGGTTCCAGAAAGTTCAATCATACGCGAATAATCTTCAGCCGATAAATCGTTGTAATAGAAATTCACAGGATTTACTGCTTGTCCATCTTTATGAACTTCATAATGCAAATGGGGGCCAACAGATTTACCCGTATTTCCGACAAAGCCAATGATATCGCCACGTTTAACGCGCTGTCCTGGACGAACATTGATTCTACTCATGTGGCCATACAAAGTCATATACCCAAAACCATGATTGATTCGCACGTGATTTCCATATCCAGAAGCATCAGCATCGGCTCGAATAACAATACCATCGCCGGTAGAATAGATTTCAGTTCCAATGGGACTCGCGAAATCCATCCCTGCATGAAATTTCGTGGTTTTGTAAATAGGATCGGTGCGATAGCCAAATCCGGAGGCCATGCGTTTTAAGTCTTTATTGTTAACCGGTTGAATTGCCGGAATAGCCGACAACATCGCAGTTTTGCTTTTAATCATGGTGAAAATATCATCGTACGATTTGCTCTGAACCACCAGTTGTTTCGAAAGAATGTCGACTTTCTGCATTGTCTCCACAACCAAATCACTGTTTTCTAAGCTTTTATATTTGTCGTAGCGATTAACACCACCAAAGCCCGCTTTACGAACTTCATCGGGAATGGGTTCTGCCTCAAAAACAACCCGGTAAATATTATCATCACGATCTTGTAAATCACCCAAAACAAGGTACATGTCACTCAAGCGTTGGTTCAATAAATCGTATTCAAGTCGAATTTGATCCACTTCGCGTTCTAATGCTTTTTCTCGAGGAGAATCAAAAGTGTTATAGGCAAATAAAACTCCCAATGCAGCAAAAACAATTCCGGTTCCTGCAAAGGATAAAAAACGAAGTGTTCTATCCTTAATCGTAAGCTTAACGCGCTCGTAGGAAAGCGACTTTGTATTAAACTGATAACGTATTTTTGCCAAATCGTAGGGTTGGTTAGAATATCGAATACTCCTTTTTTAATGAAATAGTTTTGCGAATTTATAAATCCTTTCCAATTAAACAGGCAGTTTTTTTATCTTAAGCGTTCTATCGGTCTCAATTTTCTTGCTGTTTTACTACCTTTGGGGCCGTTTCATAGATTATAAATTTGTACAATAGCTTTATGGATTCTAAGCAAATTCGGCAAACATTCCTCGATTTCTTCGCTTCAAAAGGACATCAAATTGTTTCTTCGGCACCCATGGTCATTAAAAATGATCCAACATTGATGTTTACCAATGCCGGAATGAATCAGTTTAAAGACCTTTTTTTAGGTAATGCGCCCATTGTGCATAAACGAATTGCCGATACCCAAAAATGTTTACGAGTTTCTGGAAAGCACAACGATTTGGAAGAAGTGGGAGTGGATACTTACCACCATACCATGTTCGAAATGTTGGGTAATTGGTCTTTTGGCGATTACTTTAAGAAAGATGCCATTCAATGGGCTTGGGAGCTTTTAACGGAAGTGTATAAAATCGATAAATCACGTTTGTATGTTACTGTTTTTGAAGGTGATACTTCCGAAAATTTAGCATTCGATCAGGAAGCGTATGATACTTGGAAAGAATTAATCGATCCCGATAGAATCATCAACGGAAATAAAAAGGACAATTTCTGGGAAATGGGCGATACTGGTCCTTGTGGGCCATGTTCCGAAATCCATGTGGACATTCGGAGCGACGAAGAACGTACTCGCATCGATGGGAAAATCTTTGTGAATGAAAGTCACCCGCAGGTAATCGAAATTTGGAATAATGTGTTCATGGAATTTAACCGAAAGGCCGACGGCAGTCTGGAAAAATTACCAGCACAGCATGTCGATACAGGCATGGGTTTCGAGCGTTTATGTGTGGTTTTACAAGGCAAGCAGTCGAATTACGATACGGATGTTTTTCAACCGCTCATTTCATTCCTTGAAACGATTTCATCCAAAACCTACAAACAGGACGAAAAAATTGATATCGCAATGCGCGTTATTGCCGACCATATTCGTACCATTTCATTCGCCATTGCTGACGGACAATTACCAAGCAACAATAAAGCGGGCTATGTTATTCGTAGAATTCTGCGTCGTGCGGTGCGTTATGGATACACGTTTTTGGATTTAAAAGAACCGTTTATGTTCAAGATGGTTGCAACACTTGCGAACCAAATGGGCGATCAGTTCCCTGAGATAAAAGCCCAGCAAGGACTCATTGAATCGGTTATGCAAGAAGAAGAGCAGTCGTTTTTACGAACACTCGAAACAGGTATCAATCGCTTTAACGATTTCGTAGCAAAAAACACTTCGAACTCTCTAGTCCCAGGGAAATTCGCATTCGAGCTTTTCGATACTTTCGGTTTCCCAATCGACCTAACTCAACTCATGGCCAGAGAGCAGCAGTTGGATGTTGATATGGAGGGTTTTAATGAGAATTTACGTTTGCAAAAAGAACGTTCGCGTTCGGCTTCTGTTGTGGAAGCTGGCGATTGGATTACTGTTTTAGATGATGATCAACAAGAGTTTATAGGTTACGATTACCTCGAATCGGCTGTTCAAATAACGCGCTACCGCGAAGTAAATGCCAAAGGGAAAAAACAATTTCAGTTGGTGTTCAATATCACTCCGTTTTATGCCGAAAGTGGTGGACAGGTTGGCGATACAGGCGTTTTGAAAAACCAAAATGAAGAGATTGCTATTTTGGATACGAAGAAGGAGAACGGCGTGATTATTCATTTTGCGGAGCGATTACCCAAAGAAATCCAAGGCGATTTCAAAGCAATGGTTGATGTGGAGAAACGCGAGTCCACTATGCGCAATCATACAGCTACTCACTTAATGCATGCAGCATTGCGTAATGTGTTGGGAACGCATGTCGAACAAAAAGGATCCTTGGTTAATAATGAATACTTGCGTTTCGATTTCTCCCATTTTTCGAAAGTTACGGCTACCGAAATTGCAGAGATTGAGCGTATCGTCAACGAACAAATTCGTTTCAACATAACCCGCGATGTGCGTGAAATGCCAATCGATGAAGCACGTAAAACCGGAGCCATGGCTCTTTTTGGAGAGAAGTATGGCGATTTGGTTCGTGTCGTAACATTCGATAAAAACTACTCGGTGGAATTATGTGGTGGAACGCATTCACCCGCAACAGGTAATATTGGGTATTTTAGAATTACTTCTGAAGGTGCTGTTGCTGCTGGTGTTCGTCGAATTGAAGCCATTACGGGTGTTGCAGCCGAACTACTTGTAAATGATGAGCGTAACTTGGTAAATTCCATTTCCGAAATGCTTAAAGGACCGAAAGATCCATTGAAAGGCATTCAGCAGTTACTCGATGAGAAACAAGAATTGGAAAAGAAACTGGAAGCATTTCAACGTGAAAAAGCGGGTCACATTCGTAAAACTCTGGAGTCTAAGATTGAATCGGCGGGATCTTTAAAACGTATCGTTGAATTAATCGATTTGGATTCACCCGAATTAATTAAAAATATTGCCTTCGATTTAAAAGCTCAATTCCCCGATTTGCTTCTTGTGTTAGGTCATCACAGTGGCTCAAAACCTATGATTACCGTTGCATTAGGAGATCAAGCATTGACTCAAGGAATGCATGCAGGTAATTTGGTGAAAGAGCTGGCGAAAGAAATTAATGGTGGAGGAGGAGGTCAGCCATTTTATGCTACTGCTGGTGGAACCAAGCCCGAAGGCCTCAATGCTGCCTTAGATAAAGCACGATTAATTTCTGGTAATTAGTATAAAACAATCTATCAATAAAGAAAATACATCAACCTATGCGTCCATTATTTCTGATACTATCATTATTCATTCTAACATCACGTTTGTTTGCCGACGAAGGCATGTGGTTACCCATGTTGTTGAAGCAACTCAACGAAAAAGATATGAAAGCCATGGGAATGAAGATTTCTGCGGAAGATATTTACAGTGTCAATAAATCGAGCATGAAAGATGCGGTAGTTTTGTTTGGACGCGGTTGTACGGGCGAATTAATCAGTAAAGAAGGTCTATTGCTGACCAATCACCATTGCGGTTTTGGACAAATTCAAGATCATAGTAGTTTGGATCACGATTACTTGAAAGATGGTTTTTGGGCGAAGAATCATCAGGAAGAACTTCCAAATCCCGGTTTATCGGTAACATTTATTATTCGAATGGAAGATGTTACTGCTCGTTTGATTGAAGGTTTAGATAAAACAAAAGACGAAGCACAACGTGAAGCATTGGTTACACAACGTGTTCAACAGATTGTTCAAGAAGCAGCAGCAAATTCGCACTATCAAGCAATCGTAAAACCGATGTACAATGGAAACGAATATGTGCTATTTGTTATGGAAGTGTTTAATGACGTTCGTTTGGTAGGAGCGCCACCACAAACCATCGGGAACTTTGGTAAAGACAGCGATAACTGGATGTGGCCAAGACATACTGCCGATTTCAGTTTATTTCGAATATACGCTGGGAAGGATAATAAGCCAGCAGAGTATTCAACCGAAAATGTTCCCTTTCAACCACGCTATCATTTTCCTATTTCAACCAGTGGAATCAAAGAAAACGATTTTACTATGGTGTACGGTTTCCCTGCACGTACCAATGAATATTTAACATCGTATGCGGTCGATCAAATTGTAAATGTTAGCAATCCATTAAAGGTAGATTTGCGCGCACAACGTCTCGAAATCATGAATAAATACATGAGTGCCGATCGTGCAACATTTATAAAGTATGCAGATAAATATTCGGGAGTGAGTAATTATCATAAAAAATGGGCAGGCGAGTCCAAAGGATTAATTCGAGCAAATGCTATTCAAATGAAAAAGGATTTCGAAAAGAAATTCCAAGGTCGGGTGGAGGCAAATCCAAATTACTTACCCTATAAAAATCTACTTTCCGACTTCGAAAAAGAATACACTGCACTCAATACCATTCAACCCGAAATGGATTTATTCAATGAAGGTGTTTTAAGCATTGAGATTCTTCGATTTGCATTTGGTTTTAAGGAAATGTTGAACGCTCCAATCGATTTGAAATCGGAGAAGGGAATGGAAATGTTGAAATCTCAAAAAGAACGCATTGCCGCTCATTTTAAAGATTACTTCGAACCGCTCGATCGGGAAACCATGACTTCCATGATTTACAATTATTACAAATATTCGGTCTCACCTTTTATTCCAGAGAATTTTAATAATTCATCATTGCACAAAGGAATTTCAAAAGCCGAAGCGGAGGTGATTACCAAACTCGTTTTTGAAACTAGTTTTCTTGCTAAAGAATCCGAACTCAATGCTCTTTTCGCCAATCCAGATTCGTCAACATTCACCAAAATAAAAAACGATATTGCTTATAAACTGGCGCTTTCCTATTTTGATCAGTATCGGAATCAAGTAATGAAACAATACAATGGTGTCATGGGGCGATTGATTCCATTAAATCGCTTGTATGTGAAAGCGCAACGAGAAGTATTGCCTGAGAAAAAGTATTATCCCGATGCAAATCAATCTTTGCGAGTTGCTTTTGGTAAAGCAGAAGGATATTCTACTTCCGATGGAGTTCAAAATAAATGGTTCACTACTTCGGATGGCATTTTACAGAAATACAATACAGGAAATTCCGATTACGAAATCCCATCGCGCCTTAAAGAACTTCTGGAGAAAAAAGATTTTGGTCCCTATGCCGATAAAGATGGAAAACTTCATACCTGCTTTGCTGCATCCAATCATACCACTGGCGGGAATTCTGGAAGTCCTGTTTTTAATGCAAACGGACAACTTATTGGAACGAACTTCGATAGGAATTGGGAAGGTACGATGAGCGATGTATATTACGACATCAATCAAGTTCGCAACATTACCGCCGATATTCGTTACACCTTATTCATCATCGATAAGTTTGCTGGTGCTGGCCATTTGGTAAAAGAAATGAGTCTCGTCAAATAAATAAATAATTCCTTTTTACGATTTCATTTCTTAGATGGAATCGACCGAACTAATCAGGTAAAAGGAAATTTCATGGTAAGTAATTTCACCTTTGAAATAGTCGAATATGGCTTTCCTTTTTCCTTGATGATTGAATTCGTAAAACATGGAATCGAGTTTGTTTCGTTTTACTTCGGTTAAAAACAACGATTTGTCAAAAGGATAATCAATGCGATCAAGCACCTCGGCATGTTGGTAAATATTACCTTGACTCAAACTGCGAATGTCCGCTATTTCATCAACTGATTTTCCTTCTCTAAGCAAAAGCCAAGTCAATAATACACTTTCTTTGGGTTGACTTATCTCATGATTTCTATACCATCGAGATAGTTCAATGAAAAAAGTTTGTCCATACTTCCGAAATTTATTTTCACTCATTCCAATTACTTCCGTTATCGAATACAAAGCTGTTGGCTGAATGGAGAGCATTTCATTAAGGGTCCTATCTGAAAAAATAATGTAAGCAGGTTTTCTTTCTTGCTTTGCCAAAGCACTGCGTGTATTTTTCAAGTGTTCCCACAATGCGTTTTTTGAATAGGATTTTTCATCACGTTCATACACAACATATAATTGATTATTCTCTTGTAAACAGCTATCACAATTGCCACATTTCCCTGGATGAGTTTCCTGGAAATAATGTAAAAGCAATTTTCTTCTGCACGTTGTGCTTTCTACAAACTCCTTAAGAAGTCCAAGTTTTTGGAGATTGAGCTGTATCTGTCCACTTTGTAATGCATACTTTCTTTGTAAACTAAAATCACTTTTGGAGAAATAGAGGAGGGTTTCGGCGGGCATTCCATCTCTGCCAGCGCGACCAATTTCTTGGTAATAACTTTCGAGACTGTTGGGTAAATTATAATGAATCACAAAGCGAACATCCGATTTGTCGATTCCCATTCCAAACGCAATGGTGGCGCATATCACATTGGTTCTATCATGAATGAAATTATCTTGAACACGAACACGACATTGATACTCCATTCCTGCATGATAATGTTCACTTGAAATACCCTGGTTTCGCAGATAGCGTGATAAATCTTCTGTTTTTTGTCGACTGCTGCAATAGATGATTCCACTTTGGTTTCTACGTTTCTGAATAAAACGGGCAATCTCTAAATCCTTTACTTCTTTCTTTATTTCACCTCGAATGGCCAAAGAAAGATTCGGCCTATCGAACGATGCAATAAATTGTTGGGCATCATATAAATTGAGTTGTTTAACGATGTCCTCGCGCGTGGTGACATCGGCTGTTGCAGTTAGTGCGATGATTGGCACTCTCGGAAATTTGCTTTTTAGTGCGCTTAAATTGGTGTAATCTGGACGAAAATCGTGACCCCAATTGGAGATGCAATGTGCTTCATCGATAGCGAATAAGGACCAGTCAATATCGAATAAATACTTATTTAATAACGTGTGCAATCGTTCGGGCGAAACATACAGAAGTTTCATTGTTCCATTGCGACATGCTTTAAAAATATACGCTTCTTCAACAGCTGAAGTTGAGCTGTTCCAAGTAGCAGCTTCAATTCCATTGGCACAGAGAGCATCCACTTGATCTTTCATCAAAGAAAGTAATGGCGAAACCACCAATGCTGTTCCCGATTTTAACAAGGCAGGAACCTGAAAACATAAGGACTTTCCACCGCCGGTGGGCATCAATACTAAGCAATCGCGATTGGAGCAGATACGTTCTATAATATCTTCCTGCAATGGACGAAAACTCGAATAACCGAAATAGCGGTGCAATACCGACTGAGCTGAAATAGAGGTGTGGATAGCAATCATCTTCATAGTTTAAACAATGAGGAACGATGTATCCGGAACGAATTACAATATTGAAAAAATTACTGCATAGGAAAATGTAGCAGCTGAAACAAATTTTAGGGCAAAAAGAAATTACGAATTATCAATTACCAATTACGAATTTTCAATTATGAATTACGAATTGTGAAATACGAAATTATGAAATACGAATTATGAATTAAGCAAATCTTCCGTCGACCATTACTAAGCGACGGTTGGCCATTTCGGCGAGTTCTTCGTTGTGTGTAACAATAACGATGGTTTGTCCGAGTTCTTTCTGCAATTCAAAAAAGAGTTCGTGTAGTTCGCGGGCGTTTTTAGAATCGAGGTTTCCGCTGGGTTCGTCGGCGAGGAGGATTTTGGGTTTGTTCATTAATGCTCGGGCAACGGCAACGCGTTGTTGTTCTCCACCCGAAAGTGTTCCAGGTTTTGCATGCATACGATCGGTTAAACGAAGTCGCTCCAATAATTCTTTGGCTCGTTGTTCCAATTCGGCTTTGGGTTTTCCAGCAATCATGCCTGGTATCATTACATTTTCGATAGATGTAAATTCTGGCAAGAGCTGGTGGAACTGAAAAATAAATCCAATGTGTTGGTTCCGAAAAGCAGAAAGTTTGTGATCATTCAACAGCATTGGATTCTCACCATCAAAATCGATTTCTCCGGAATCGGGGCGTTCCAATGTTCCTAAAATTTGCAATAAAGTGGTTTTTCCTGCTCCCGATGAACCAACAATGGAAACAACTTCTCCGCGCTGAATATCCAAATCGACACCTTTCAAAACCTGAAGTTTGCCAAATGATTTCGTAATTGATTTTGCCTTAATCATGAATGAATACAATGAAAATAATTGATTAAAATTCTGCTTTAAAGGAATTGTATTTTCGGCTAATTTAGGTTTTGTATTGCACGCTCGAAAATAAATAAAATGGAATTGTAATCATTTCAATTTCCTATAGCATCATGAAATAAAAACTACTACTTTTGCCCCAAATTCAAGTCGAAATGAATATTCACGAATATCAAGGTAAATCGATATTAAAGCGCTTCGGCGTTGCTATTCAGGAGGGTATTGTTGCCGAAACTCCAGAACAAGCGGTTGAGGCCGCAAAACAATTGCAAGAACAAACTGGTACCGGTTGGTGGGTTGTGAAAGCTCAGGTGCATGCAGGTGGTAGAGGAAAAGGTGGTGGAGTTAAACTTGCCAAAAATCTGGATGAAGTGAAAGAAATTTCTTCGAAGATTCTTGGAATGACGCTAGTTACACCTCAAACAGGGCCAGAAGGAAAGTTCGTTCGCAAAGTGCTTATCGCACAAGATGTGTATTATCCAGGTCCTGAAAAAACAGAAGAGTTCTACATGAGTGTATTGCTCGATCGTCAAACGGGACGTAATATCATCATTTATACGACTGAGGGTGGAATGGACATTGAGGAGGTTGCACACGATACTCCTGAAAAAATTCTTCGTGAAGAAATCGACCCACGTGTTGGTTTACAAGGTTTTCAAGCGCGTAAAATTGCATACAACCTTGGACTTTCAGGCGAAGCGAACAAACAAATGGTGAAGTTCATTGGGTCACTTTACAAAGCGTATGATGCCATTGATGCTTCTCAGTTCGAGATCAATCCAGTTTTAAAAACATCCGACAATAAAATCATCGCTGTTGATGCAAAGGTAAATTTGGATGAAAACGGTTTGTTCCGTCACCCAGATATTCTTGAAATGCGCGATGTGCATGAAGAAGATGCTACGGAAGTAGAAGCTGGTGAATTTAACTTAAACTATGTGAAGTTGGATGGTAACATTGGCTGCATGGTGAACGGAGCTGGTCTTGCAATGGCAACGATGGATATTATCAAACTTGCTGGTGGAGATCCTGCTAACTTCTTAGATGTTGGTGGTACTGCCGATGCAGCTCGTGTTGAACAAGCTTTCCGCATCATTTTGAAAGACGAAAACGTAAAGGCAATTCTCGTAAATATTTTTGGTGGAATTGTGCGTTGCGATCGAGTTGCTCAAGGTATTGTTGATGCGTATAACAACATCGGAGAAATTCGTGTTCCAATAATTGTGCGCCTCCAAGGAACCAATGCTATTGAAGCAAAACGTATTATCGATGAGTCTGGACTTCGTGTTAAATCGGTTATTCTTTTGCAAGAAGCTGCCGATAGCGTGAAAGAAGTATTGGCTTAATTCTTAATAATTATTTTTTTTAAAAGGTGCTCTAACGGGCGCCTTTTTTTATTTCATCTTGCGACGTATCTTTGGACAATGCTTTTAACAATTCAACGAAGTTTTCGTTTCGTTTTCATCGTTATCATTCTGCTTGTTTCTTTGCAAACTAGCGCGCAGTCGGATTTTATTTCGGGAGAATTTCTAGTTCAATTGAAAGGGAATCAATCTGCCGCAATCCTCGAAAGACAGATTGAATCAACACATCCCGAATGGCAGTTTAAAGCCGAACGAATCCTTTCAAAACGTTTTCACATTTGGATGTTTAAAGCCGTTCCAGGAAATGAGCAATTGATTCTTGAATCATTTAAGAAGAACCCAAATGTTCTTTTAGCTCAGGTAAATCATCAAGTTCAATTACGTAATACCGTTTCCAACGATTTTTCATTTACTCAACAATGGTCGCTCAATAATACGGGGCAAACGGGTGGAACTCCCGGAGCTGATATCGATGCAGAATTAGCATGGGATATTTCGACTGGAGGTTTAACTGCCGCAGGCGATACCGTTGTTATTGCAGTAATTGATGGAGGTTTTCAACTCGATCATCCCGATTTAATGGATAGTTATTTTAAGAATCGAAACGAAATTCCCGCCAATGGAATTGATGACGACGATAACGGATATATTGATGATATTTCGGGTTGGGATGCATACAGTAATGATGGAGTTTTGCCAATCGATATGCATGGAACGCACGTTTCCGGTATTATCGGAGCGAAAGGCAACAACGCTATTGGCATTTCAGGTGTAAATTGGAACGCTCAAATTTTACCCTTAGCCGGCTCTTCAGGAAACGAAGCAACGGTCATAGCGGCTTATGCTTATGCTGCTGAAATGCGCATTCAATACAACGAAAGCAATGGTTTAAAAGGAGCTTTTGTAGTTGCCACCAATTCCTCGTTTGGTGTTGATTATGGTGATCCTGCAGATTTTCCTATTTGGTGCGCGTTTTATGATACCTTGGGTGCACATGGGATTTTAAGTGTGGGATCAACAGCGAATGCCAATATCAATATTGATCAGGTGGGAGATATTCCGACAGCTTGTGTGTCCGAATTTTTAATTGCGGTAACCAATTCCACAAAAACGGATACCAAATACACGAGTGCTGGCTTTGGTATAGAAAGCATCGATATTGCGGCTCCAGGTGATGCGATATATTCCTGTATTACCAATTCGGGATACGCCAATTTATCAGGAACTTCAATGTCTTCACCGCACGTTACCGGTGCAATTGGATTGATGTATAGTGCAGGATGCGAACAAATGATTATCGATTACAAAGAAAATCCTGGAGATATCGCCTTGCTAATGCGCCAATATCTATTAAACGGAGCAGAACAAATTCCAGCCTTTGAAAACTTGGTAAATAACAACCGACGCTTGAATTTATTAGGCGCATTGCAACAAGTACAACAATACATTTGCGATACACTTGCTCCGCCGGTTGCAGGTTTTACCGCAATTGCTCCTTCGGGATGTCCAGGTACAGTTATTCATTTTCAAAATCTGAGTACATCCAATGTGGATCAATTTTCATGGGAATTTCCTGGCGGATTTCCAGCAAGCTCAACCTCTGCAAATCCAAGTATTCAATACAATGTCATGGGTATTTTTCCTGTTCGATTGATTGTATCGAATGCCAATGGAAATGACACACTAGAACTGCAATCGTTTGTAGACATCAATAATTCGGGGATACGTAAGGTGTTTAAAGAAAATTTCGAGTTGGATTCAATCGAGAATTCGGGTTGGACTATTGAAAATCCTGATATGTTAAATTCATGGGAAATTCGCAGTATTGCAGGAACATCGCCAGGATCAAAAGCGGCATCCGTCCAAATTTACAGCAACCAAGAAAATATTGGGCAACGAGATTTTCTGATTAGTCCTTCCATTTCATTGACAGAAACTACTTTAAATTCATTGTATTTCGAATATGCCTATCGTCGTCGAACGAATACCATTACCGATTCATTGATTATCTCCGTTAGTTCTGACCAGGGTTCCAATTGGCAGCGCGTTTTATCCTTGGGCGAGGATGGTCAGGGTTCGTTTGTTACCGGATCATTGTATTCTTCCAACTTTACTCCCAATTCTTCCAGTTCTTGGTGCACCAATTCAATCACCGGTCCGGATTGTTTCAATCTCGATTTATCGGTTTGGGATGGTTTGCCATCTATTAAAGTAAAGTTCGAAACCTACAATGCGGGAGGAAATAACATTTATATAGATAACATTCAGGTTTCGGGAATTTGTACCAATCCAATTACGGTAAGTCCCTTGGCTAATTTTATTATCGAGGAAGATACATTGTGTACCAATTCTCCCATTCTATTTTATAATGCAAGCAGCAATGCAACTTCGTATGTATGGACTTTCGATGGCGGTATTCCAGCCAGTTCAACGGAAATAAATCCGCAAGTTTTTTATCCAAATTCAGGTAGTTATTCTGTTCAACTTATTGCATCAAATACTTTGTTTTCGGATACATTGATTCAAACTTCCATTCAAGTTCTCGATTCACCCGAAATTCCAATTATTACTTTATCTAACGGTATTTTGTCCACCAGTTCGGTGGGAATGTATCAGTGGTATTTAAACGGAAATCTTCTTCCGGGTGAGAATGCATCCGTTATTGAACCAACAATCTCCGGAAATTATTCTTTGGAATTGATAAATCCAAATGGTTGTTCCAGTGTAAGTGAGTTTGTCAATTATACTGGAATCGATGCAATTGATTCATCCCAATTACTCTCTCTTTTTCCCAATCCGGTTGTAAATAATTTAACACTTGATTTTCAATCCGATAATGCCAAAGAAGTTTTTGTTTTTGATGCAACTGGACAACTTATTCAGACTTTATCTTTCAAGAAATCAGGATTAATTGATTTTTCAGAATTTCCATCAGGGATTTACATTCTTGCATTGAAGCAAGACCATGTTTATTCGCATTTTAAAATTATTCACACACAAGCTCCGTCCCATTGAAAAAGATCTTAGTTGCCAATCGTGGTGAAATTGCCTTACGTGTTATGCGCTCTGCGCGTGAAATGGGCATTCAAACTGTTGCGGTTTATTCCGAAGCCGACCGAAATTCCCCGCATGTTCGTTATGCCGATGAAGCAGTTTGCATTGGACCAGCCGCCTCAAGTCAGTCATATCTTCGAGGAGATAAAATACTAGAAGTATGTAAAGAATTAGGCGTCGATGGCATTCATCCCGGCTATGGATTTCTTTCCGAAAATGCGGGATTTGCGCGTGCAGTGGAGGAAGCCGGAATCACATTTATTGGTCCTTCTCCTGAGGCAATGGAAATGATGGGTTCGAAATTGGCCGCCAAAGCTGCAGCTAAAGCGTATAACATTCCCTTGGTTCCCGGAACCGAAGAAGCAATTAGTGACGTGGATGAAGCAAGAGAAATTGCCAAAGAAATTGGATTTCCCATTCTGATTAAAGCCTCTGCAGGTGGCGGTGGAAAAGGGATGCGTATAGTAGAACACAGTGAGGAATTTAACGAACAATTACAATTAGCCATATCTGAAGCAACCTCTGCATTTGGCGATGGTTCTGTTTTCATCGAGCGTTTTGTAACATCACCTCGTCACATCGAAATTCAGGTCATGGCCGATACCCATGGAAATTGTGTGTATCTGTTTGAGCGTGAATGCAGTATTCAACGTCGCCACCAAAAGGTGATTGAAGAAGCACCATCGGCAGTATTAACTCCGGAGCTTCGCAAAGCCATGGGCGAATGTGCTGTGCTTGTTGCAAAAGCTTGCGATTATGTAGGAGCTGGAACTGTTGAGTTTTTGATTGATGACAAACTGAATTTCTACTTCCTCGAAATGAATACACGATTACAGGTGGAGCATCCTGTAACGGAATTAATCACAGGAAAAGATTTGGTGAAAGAACAAATTTCTGTTGCGCGAGGTGAAGTATTGAGTTTCAAACAAGAAGATTTAACAATCAATGGTCATGCATTGGAAGTGCGCGTGTATGCCGAAGATCCTGCCAATAATTTCCTTCCTGATATCGGTAATCTTTCGGTGTATCAATTGCCTTTAGGAAATGGTGTTCGTGTTGATGGAGGTTTTGAGGAAGGCATGGACATTCCCATTTATTACGATCCGATGATTAGTAAGCTCATTGTGCATGCCGAAGATCGGAATGCTGCAATTAGCAAAATGATTCGGGCCATTGACGATTATCAGGTTGCAGGAATCGAAACAACCCTTTCGTTTTGTCGCTTTGCATTGCAACATGATGCCTTTGTATCTGGAAATTTCGATACTAATTTCGTGAAACATTTTTTCAAGCCTGAATATTTGGAAAGAGCAGCAAGTGAGGAAGAGCTTGAAGTAGCGGCTATTTTTGCTGCTTGGGATAGAGAAAATTCACAACAATCACCTGCACAAACAACTTCCCAAGTTCAATCGAAATCGGTCTGGAAAGAACGCCGCTATTAATCATGGGTGTTCGCATTGATAAATACCTCTGGGCCGTTCGGATTTTCAAAACACGCTCAATGGCTATCGATGCCATTAAGGGAGGAAAGGTAAAGCTTGCTGGTGATAATGTAAAGCCATCCCGCGATGTGAAAGAAGGGGAGACCTTTACCATTCAACTTGCTCAGTTGCAAAAAACAATTCGGGTAACAGCTTTGCTGCAAAACCGCGTTGCTGCCAAAGATGTCGCTTTGTATATGGAAGATTTAACATCCGAAGAAGAATACAAAAGCATTGCTCGCATGAAAGAACTGACTTTTGTTTGGCGCGATCGAGGAACGGGAAGACCAACCAAAAAAGAACGCCGCGATATTGAAGACTGGTTTGGAGAGGATTTAAAAAATGATTGAAAAAACATTATTTTATTGAACGAATTTAAAACGTTTCTTCTCTTACTTTCTCTATTTTCGCTTAAGAATTAAAATATCCTCCATGGAGTTAACATTTATCAATCATTCCTCATTTTGCGTTGAACACGATGGTGTTTTTCTCGTTATCGACCCATGGTTAGAAGGACGAGTTTTTAACAATGGTTGGGATTTTATTGCAAAAACGAAATTCACGTATGAGGATTTTTCGAAAGTAACACACATCTGGTTTTCTCACGAACATCCCGATCATTTTTTCCCTCCCAATATTTCCAAAATTCCCATTGAATATAGAAATAAGATTACCGTTTTATTTCAAGTGACCGCAGACAAACGCGTAATTAATTATTGTAAAAAGCAAGGTTTTAAGGAGGTTGTAGAAATGCATCCCGACGAAACCATTCAACTTGCGCCAGATCTTTCGGCGATGTGTGAGCTTTATCAAGAAGGTGATTCTTGGATTTTAATTAAGAGTAAAGAGCATTCCATTTTTAATACAAACGATTGCGGAATCAGAGATCAAAAAGAAGCAGAGAAAATCCGCAATAAAGTGGGAGATGTGGATGTATTACTCACACAATTTTCTTATGCTTACTGGGCTGGAAACATTGATGAGAAAGCATACCGTCGCAAAGTAGCCGACGATAAATTACTGGGATTGAAATTTCAAGTGGAAATGTTTAAACCCAAAGTAACCATTCCAATAGCCAGTTTTATTTGGTTCTGTCACGAAGAGAATGTGTACTTAAATGACGAAGTGAATCGTCCTCAAAAGGTAGTCGATTTTATTAGTAATCAAACCAATTCAGATCCGGTGATGATGTATCCAGGCGATACATACATTCCATTAAATCCTTACGATAATTCCGAGTCGATTGCAAAGTACAACGTCGATTTCGAACAAATTTCAAATCCCCAAAATCTTATTAAATCAGACTCTGTCGAACATGCTGATTTATTGAAGCAGGCAGAGAAATTTGTAAATGAAATGTCGCAAAAGTTTGGTGTTTGGACAAAAATTTTACAACCAACAAACATCTTTATCACCGATTATGATAAAGCCTTTGAGTTATCCATGAAGTCGGGATTAACCGAACTTCAGAAAGCTCAAAATGAATGTGATTGCTCTTTATCATCCGAATCTCTTGCTTTTAACTTTAAATTCCCTTGGGGTAACGATACCCTTGGAATTAATGGACGTTATCAACGACCGAAGGGAGGGAATTACTCGCGGTTTTATAATTTTTTCCGTTACAATCAGTTAGAGAGTAGGGGAATTCCCATCGACATAACCTATTTTACAGGAATGCTTTCTCGAAAAGTATTGGTGAAATTGGGCTTGAAGAAAATCTAGTATTCCACTCAAAGCTCACCATATTATCAAATAGAAAATAGCATGAACAAAATCTACACGAATATTATTCTGGTACTTTCTATTTTAGTTTCAAATGGAATTACCAATGCGCAAATCATTAGCGATGTGCCTCCTGCGGGAACTATCCGAACAGCTGCCGAATGGGAAGAAGTACAGGCCCTAGTTGTTACTTGGACCGACTATAAATCTGTATTAGCAGAAATTATTCGCTATGCTCAGGAAGAATGCAAAGTGATTGTTCATTGCACAAATGCAGCGACTGCTCAAAACGAACTTATTGCAACTTACGGTATTCCTATTGGACCCAATATCATTTTCAAAGTACAGCCATATAATACTTTGTGGATTCGCGATTATGGCGCAAATACAGCTTATATTAACGATGTAGATTCCTTGTTTTTGGTCGATTGGAAATATAACCGTCCTACGCGTATAAAAGACGATACCATTCCCCGCGGATATGCTCGAGTTTTAAGTTTGAACTTGGTTCAAACGATTACAAATCCCAATCAGTTAATACACACAGGCGGGAATTTTATGTGCGATGGACAAGGAACCGCCTTTTCATCGAATTTGGTATTGGATGAAAATCCCTCACAGAACGAAACACAGATAGATGCTACTATGCTCAATTACATGGGCATTGATCGCTACATCAAAATGCAAACATTACCTTACGATGGTATTCATCACATAGATATGCACATGAAATTGCTCGATGAAGAAACCTTATTGATTGGGCAGTACCCTCAAGGTATTTCGGACGGACCGCAAATTGAAGCCAACATGTTGTATGTATTGGATAATTACAATTCCACATTCGATTCACCCTATAAAATTGTTCGTGTAGTTCAACCTCCCGACGATTTGAATCGCTATCCCAGTCAGAATGGCGATTATAGAACCTATGCCAATGCAGTTTTCATAAACAAAACAGTGCTATTGCCATTGTATGAAGAACGCTACGATACAACAGCGCTGCGAATTTGGAGAGAAAGTTTACCGGGCTATCGGATTGTTGGTATCAATTGCAACGATATTATTCCGGCAAGTGGCGCCATTCATTGTATCACACATAGCGTTGGCGTAAACGATCCATTGCTTATTACGCATCAGGCATTGCACAACACCTACGACACCCAAAATCCCTATCTGGTTTCTTCAATAATTCAACACCGAAGCGGAATTCAACAAGCCAAAGTATATTACACAACAGATACAACACTAGCGTATAATGAGTTGTCGATGACTTTGATTAATAGTGCGACCAATCAATGGGAAGCATCTATTCCACCGCAACTGGCAGGTTCCACAATCTATTATTACATACAAGCATTTTCGGAAAGTGGAAAAATTCAGGTTAGACCCATAGTAGCTCCCGATGGCTGGTGGAAATTTCAAGTCTTGGATTCAAGTCTGGTTACCTCATTTCAGAACTTAGTGTTGGATGAACTTTTTCATGTTGAAGCGTTCCCTAATCCATCTAAGGGAATTACTTGTATCCCTGTAAATAGTTCGATTCCATTAACATACACACTTAGTATCTTAAATGCTCAGGGGCAATTAATAACACGTTTCGATAAAGCAGAAAAAAAATCGGGAGAGAAGCGCGAATACTTAAATACTCAAACGTGGGAATCGGGTGTTTACTTTATTAGGGTAGAAACAAAGTACGGAAGTCGGATTCAGAAATTGATTGTCAGATAATAATTTCAAATTACGAATTATCAATTACCAATTATCAATTACGAGTTATCAATTACGGATTATCAATGTTTGGTTTTTATTAATAATAAATTGATTAAATATTTAGATTGTATAATCAGAATGATTTACTACTTTTGCCATCCAAATTTTAAACAATTCGCCCATGCTAAAACAGTATGAAACCGTTTTCATTATGACTCCCGTTTTGTCTGATGATCAGATGAAGGAAGCGGTCGGCAAGTTTAAAGCCATGCTTGCAGATAACGGCGCAAAGCTAGTTCACGAAGAGAACTGGGGACTGCGCAAATTGGCTTACCCGATTCAAAAGAAGACAACGGGCTTCTATTATCTACTCGAATACCAAGCGCCTGGCGACCTGGTTGCGAAAATCGAAGTGGCATTTAAGCGCGATGAGCGTATGCTTCGATTCCTCACAATTGTGCTCGACAAAAATTCGCTTGCATACAACGAGAAGAAACGTACTAAAGGATTTGCTAAATCCGCAGTAAAAACAGAAGCTTAATAACTAAAAACTTTTGAACGATGTCAACACAATCAGAAATTCGTTATCTAACACCACCCACGGTGGATGTGAAGAAAAAAAAGTACTGCCGTTTTAAGAAAACCGGAATCAAGTACATCGATTACAAAGACGCAGACTTCTTGTTGAAGTTTGTAAATGAGCAAGGAAAAATTCTTCCTCGCCGTATTACAGGTACTTCATTGAAGTATCAGCGTAAAGTATCTCAGGCAATTAAGCGTGCTCGTCACCTTTCCCTGATGCCATATGTTGCAGACATGATGAAATAAGGAGGAAACCATGGAAATCATTCTAACTCAAGACGTAAATAACCTTGGTCACAAGGACGAAATTGTTAAGGTAAAAAACGGTTATGGCCGTAACTACCTAATTCCTCAAGGAATGGGACAATTAGCAACGGAAAGCAATCGTAAAGTGCTAGCAGAGACTCTTCGTCAACGCGCACACAAAGAAGAGAAAATTCGCACAGAAGCAACTGCAATGGCTGAGAAATTAGCTGTTACGAAAGTAGAAGTTGGTGCTAAAGTAGGTGAATCCGGAAAAATCTTTGGATCTGTAAATGCAATTCAAATTGCAGATGCATTGAAGAAATTAGGAATGGATATCGACCGTAAGCAAATTACTGTGGATAGCGAATCAATCAAACAAATTGGAACCTACTCAGCAGGTGTTAAGTTATACAAAGACATTCGCGCTACTGTAGAATTCGAAGTTGTTGCTGAATAATCTTAACACAACATGTTATTATACGAAACCCCGATTTTATCGGGGTTTTTTGTTTTGTAATAAATCAATCTTAAAGATATTCCTGCTTGATAATTGTTTTTGAAAATTAGCATTAAAGAGAGGAAGACAAGCTGATCTGAAGCTTTAGCGAAATGTAAGCAAGTATTCTAATGAGCGTTGGCAATTCAAACAAACTTATTCGTTATTCAACTGAAAGAATTGTATGAATCTAATTTGAATGAAATTGAGTTTCCTTGATTTCTCGTTAGGGGTATTCCAATATTAAAAAAACTGCAAGAAAAAAATGTTGGATAAACGATCAATCGCAACTTCTGCCTTTGATTGCGCCCTTTTGATAATTCTGTTCTTCCTCGGCTAATTCGCGTTCGGTGTCGTTTCCAATTTTACGTTCTTTGTACAAATCGAGGTCTGGCTGTCCTGCATTTACCCAAGCGGTGAACCATAAACTACCAACAGTTATAATGGCTTGCCGCATACGTCGTTCTACCATGCCATCCAGAAGTTTATCGTATTCTTTAGAGTATTCCTCACTGTATACTTTCATGATTGAGGCACCTCGGTTTTCGAAACTGTATTTTCTGTCGGACGGAAAACGCTCGTTTAATTGTGCTTCAAAACGAAGGACAGAATCTTTAGCCGCAAAACTTTCCCCAACAATTTTCCAAGCGAGTTCTAGAGGATCTTCAACATAACGAGCTTTCCCTACAAAAAAGTCATAGTCGTCATTAAATAACTCAGGCAGTCTCGATTCCCAAAAACCATGAATTCCCTTTTGGTTGGTCAATTGGCCATTGTAATTTCGGGTGGTATGCAAAGGAACGTGTGCATCGCCAATATAATGTCCCAAATCTGCAGAATTGCGAAGTACCCGATCGTAGTCGTTGGCACGAAAAGCACTGGTTAATCGCTTCACCATAACATCGATATGCCAAGGAACAATACCATGTGCTCGTAAAGTATCTTCGGTATATTTAGCACAAGCCGCTTCCCATTTGTGTGGCATAGAATCGAGAGGAGAAGAACCATAACGATCTAGGTCAATAAAATGACGTGCCGCTTCTTCTTTAACAGCATAGCGGCGTTTATCGGGATCTACAGCATGCTCAGTAATAAATTCAATATTGTGTTTGTAAAACCCGAAAAGTTCCTTTGGCAAGGAGAACACGGCAATTCGGTTTATCTCTTTATGAGCAAAAAATCCCCAACTGTTAGCTGATGGAATAAAATACACCAACGCGCCTGTGATTATAAAAAGCAGTAGGAGGGAGCGTTTTAACATGATTCTAGCAATTTTTTGAAATTGAATTTAGGTAAAAGCTAATTTTTTAGAACATACAATTCCTCCATCTTGAAAAACAGGAATCACTTCCATGGTGTTCAACGAAAGGCAATAGCGAATATCTCTTTCGAGATTTAAGTTCTTTAAACGATTACGATGCGATGAATTTTCAAGAAATCCGAATAAGTCGCCAGATGCTTTTTCGTATAAATAACCAGCTGCTATTGTCGAATCACATGATGTTGAAAAGCTATCTTCTTCCATGAGAATGCTTGCAAGTGCTCCTGCAAAAAGCGTGTCCTCTAAATTGAATTTATTTTTCCAACCGGCACATAAAATAATCACGTCACGCCCTTGAGGTTTTATCCAATTGGCCAAAGCTTGAATATTTAAAAAAGATCCGATGGCAATTACATCAGCATCTTTAGCCATTTCAATTGCTTGTGTGCCGTTAGTTGTAGAAATGGCGATGGTTTTTCCTTGAACATCAGGCGTCATATAATGAAAAGGAGAATTCCCAAAATCAAATCCCTCAAGCTTAACAGCATTTCGTTCGGCAGCAACCAAAAATCCTAAATCTTTATAATGTTGTGCATCTTCAATAGAAGCAACTGGAATCATTCGTTCTACACCATGATAAATTGCAGTGCAAATTGCTGAAGTGGCTCTGAAAATATCAACCACAACAACAATAGAATCTGAATCTGCAAATAGGGGATAGGTTGCAGGAGAAAAACAAGTTTGAATTGAATTAGCCAAATCTTATGCGGTTATTGGTTAGATAAAAAAGGCATTTTTACCACTTTAGCTGCGAGAAGTTTTTCGCGAACCTTAATGAAAATGGTAGATCCAACCGAAGAAAGTGATACTGGAACATAGCCCATTCCGATTGGTTTTTTTAACGTAGGCGACATAGTCCCAGATGTAACAATACCAATTACCTCACCCGATTGATTACATATTTCATAGTCGTGACGTGGGATTCCTTTGTCGACAAGTTCAAATCCAACCAATTTCCGTTGAACACCATTATGCTTTTGGTTTTCAATTTCTTCACGATTGATGAAATCTTTACTGAATTTGGTAATCCATCCCAAACCAGCTTCAATAGGTGAAGTCTGATCATTGATGTCGTTTCCATACAAACAAAATCCCATTTCCAAACGGAGGGTATCGCGGCAAGCTAGTCCAACCGGCTGAATCCCAAATTCGGCGCCTGCCTCAAATACAGCTTTCCAAATAGCATCTGCATGTTCATTGTCAAAATACACTTCAAAGCCACCTGCACCTGTGTAACCAGTTGCGGAAATTAAAATGTTCGAAATGCCTGCAAAAGTTCCTTTGGCAAAGGTATAATAACCCATTTCGGATAGGTTCAGATCGGTTAATTTCTGAAGCGTCTGAAGTGCTTTGGGACCTTGAACGGCGAGTAATGCAGTACGATCGGAAATATTCTCCATTTCAACACCCCAAGTATCCTGTTTCTTTATCCAATTCCAATCTTTTTCGATGTTCGAAGCATTCACAACCAACATGTATTGATTTTCTTTGATTCTATATACTAACAAATCGTCAACGATGCCACCGCGATCATTCGGGAAGCAAGAATACTGCACTTTTCCGTCGCTGAGTTTGGTGGCATCGTTGCTGGTAACTTTCTGAATTAAATCCAAAGCGTGCTCACCTCGTAAAATAAATTCACCCATGTGGCTCACATCAAAAACGCCCACGTCATTTCTAACACACTCGTGTTCAGCTATAACACCAGCATAAGTAATGGGCATTTCAAAACCAGCAAAGGGTAATATTTTAGCACCTAAAGTCTGATGAATTTGATGAAAAGGGGTTTGTTTAACTTCTAATGTACTATCCATGTCTTTGTTTTTTACAATGCAAACCTAAGAATTTCGCACGTTTTTTTATCATTTCTTTCTAGCCGAATTTCAACGTTCGAGTTTGATTATATTCGCAGTCAATTTCATGTTTAAACTTCCGTAGAAAAAATCCTATGAAAAATATATTTTGTCGCTTTGCATTCTTGTCAATTTTAATGTTGCAATTTTTTAATTCGCCATTAAAAGCGCAACAGTCCGATTGCTTTCAGCCAATTTCCTCATTGCAATTCCAACAAATTCAACGGGAGTTGACAATTGTTCAAAGTCAAAGTCAACGATATTCTTCAGTTGAACGTGCAATTAGAAATTGTTTATCGACCAATCAATTAATTGAATTACTGGGTTTCATTTCGGAAGATTTTGATCGATTAACACTTGCTATTGCAGCGTATCCTAGAATTACCAATAAACAGGATGTTTACGATATATACAATTCATTTGCTTATTTCTCCAGTGCATTCAGATTTCATGATTTTATTCAATCTACTAAATCCGCTGTTGTTCCCATAATTCCTATAAATCCAAGTAATCCAGTTCTCGTTAATCCACGTCCTGTTGAAATTACATTTCCTCTTTTAAATTATCCAGATGCTTCTTTGTATAATGGACCTAAAAACTGCATTACCTCTCTGTCGGATAATGACTTTAAAATGTATGTGCGTGAAATTGCGGTGTTGAAATTGGAAACGGAGAAGATGGAATCTGCCATTTCTCTTGCTACACGAACGTGTCTTTCGACTGCTCAAGCCATGAAATTGGCTACTTCATTGAATATCGAAAACAATCGCTTGGACCTTTTGAAGAAAGCATATTTGCGCATTTATGATGAAGCCAATTTTGATTTCGCGACACAGGTATTTACACATATTCCAAACCAATCAGCCCTTCGTGAATTTCTATTTAATGCAAGAAAAGCTAATCAAGTAGCTCCAGTTAGACCAATTTGCCAAGTGAACGAAATGGAGTTCAAAACGATCAAAGATCCACTCGCTGCCGAATCTTCTTCTTCATCAAGATTGTCTATTGCTCGTGATCAAATTCCACGATTTACATGTTATAAATCCAATCAGATAAAACAATTGGTCGCATTATTTAGTTCTTCGTCCGATAAATTAAATCTGGCAAAATTTGCGTTCGATTTTGTTGCGGATAAAGAGAATTATTTTTTTGAATTAAGTCCACTGTTTTCATCAAGCATGGACCGCCAGTCCTTGAGTAATTTCATAGCTACCAAAAAATAATTAGAGCTGAAAATTAAGCTGAGTTCTGGAGGATTAAAGCAATCAATTCTGGGTTTTCGTTGTTTTGTTTTTTAAAAGTGAAGCCGAAATCATGAAAGCCATGCTTGCACCAACCAGGATAATTCCAAGAAAATAGAGGCAAAGGTGCGTTTCAGTATTGCTTAAAATGGCCAAATTCCCCTCGTGATCGTTGGCTACTTTGATGAAAAATACATTAGATGATCCATGTTCTTGTTGCCACTGAACCATGCGCTCAACCCACATATTATTAATCTTGTAATCATAAAAAAACATGAAAACAGATGATAATGTTGCAGTTAATACAAGCTGGTACATTCCGCTTTTTATTCCTTTTCTAAGGGTGAATTTTTTTCCCCAATCGCCGCGCTTTTCTCGAATCCCAATGAATAGCATGATGAATACAATCAGTGAATTTCCATAGCCAGATAAGAACTCCAATTGTAGATTATGAGAATGAAATCCTAAATAATACTGGATTAACGTCCATGAAATCAATAGTATAGCTCCAAGTGCTCCAAACTTAATTTCTGGTTTTACTTCCATGTGGAATAATTTTATTCGCAAAATGTACATAGAATAAAATACATAATCGCCAAGTTGACTGCAAAAAACTTTCACTGAGATTGTTTGTTAGTTGATACAATTGATTTCTTATTTTTGCATTCAACCATTTCAAAATGAAAAAAATCACGCTACTGCTCTCGCTTTTCTTAATTTCTACTCATCTTATTATTGCTCAACACAGTAAGAAAGGTTTTGAATATTCGGGCGTGAAAACTCGTGTTTCTCTCATTGGTAAAAGCAAAATGTTTTCTGAAGGTGTAAAGGCGGTCAGCTTCACGATTTTTTGGAACAAAAAGAAAAATATAATTCAAGTAAATGCAGGAGAAAAGGATACATGGTATACGATTCTTCTCACGAAAGTGGATACCATTCAAGGAGTAGAAACACATATAGGATACTTAGAAGGCACAACTCCAAATATTGATGCATCAATTCCAGATAAAAATAGATACGAAATACGATTTCAAATGGATCGTATAACTATTAAAAAAGGAGAAGCTCGCCTCGAAGAATTTCTAGTAGATGGAGCAACCATTTGGAACGATCAAACCATTTCGAGTAAATAAGCAATCTGTAATTCGTAATCCGCAATTCGTAATTCGCAATCCGTAATTCGTAATCCGTAATCCGTAATTCGTAATCTGTAATTCGTAATCCGCAATCCGTAATCCGCAATCCGTAATCCGCAATCCGCAGTTCGTAATCTGTAATTCGTAATTCGTAATTCGTAATTCGTAATCCGTAATTCGCAATTTTCAATTCGTAATTCAAATAAAAACATGAACAGCCTAATTTAATAGACTGCTCATGCTAACTGCAAATTATTCAGGTTTTTTACCACCTCCCGTTTTCAGAATTTCATTAACTGATATTTCAGTAATGTATTTCTTCTGTCCCTCTTTATCGGTATACGAGCGATTCAGGATTTTTCCTTCCACCACAACTTCCTGACCTTTTTCCAAATAACGTTCTGCAAATTCAGCCGTTTTCCCCCAAGCCACTAAATTGTGCCACTGAGTTTCGTTTACCAATTTACCTTCACTGTCTTTGTATTTGTCGGATGTTGCAAGCGATAATTTTGCAATTTTTTTTCCGCTTTGAAGTTCTTTGACTTCGGGATTACCGCCTAAATTTCCTATTAGACGTACTGAGTTTTTAATGTTGTTCATGTTTTATAATTTAATGATAAATAAAAACGGGTGCACCCTATCGTTCCGGTTATCATATGACATTGCAAACATATTTTAATGCAATTCAATTAATCGTATACTAAACGTTTATATACGTATATAAATGTTTAAAAACGGATACGCAAAAAATCAAATCTTACTATTGACATTGTTAAAACAGAACACTATGTTTGTTTTATTATTAATCTTATCCTTATATTATATGTATTTAGTAAAAAAATGTAATGAGTGTGGCGAAGCCATGAATGGGCGAAGCGACAAACGATTTTGCTCCGACCTATGCCGAAATGTTTACCACAATCGGGAACGGATTTCTCAAACAGAAAAAATCAGGGAAGTGAATATCATTCTTTCGCGCAACCGAAAAATTTTAAAGCACTGCTTAGAAGGTCGTTCATCCAAAGTTCCCGTATCCTATTTGTACAAGTGCGGTTTCGACTTTAATTATTTCACACATCAATTGAAAGATCCGAAAGGAGAATTGGTGGTTTTTTGTTACGAATTAGGGTATCAGCAAATGGAAAATGATAAAATCGCTGTGCGAATGGAATAAATAAGATTTCCATGATAATAGAAACATTTTTTTGTAGTTTTGCGAAAGTTAATTGTTCATTGAAGTACACTTATCCAGAAAGACCGAGGGAATAGGCCCTATGACGTCTTGGCAACCTCTTTCGAACGGTGCCAATTCCTAATCATGCGTTTTTCGTATGAGCAGATAAAAATGAATATTCTTGTTCAAAACTTCATGCCTGCTTCAATCTGTATTTCTGATTTGTGACTTCTTAATTTATAGAAGTAATAAAGCATGTCAAAACTGCAAGAAGCGCTTAAAAACAGAATATTGGTCCTTGATGGAGCCATGGGTACGATGATTCAACGCCATGACCTAGAGGAAGAAGATTTCCGTAAAGGTTTTTTCGAAAATCATCAATCTCCCCTGAAAGGAAATAATGATCTTTTAGCTCTAACGCGACCAGAAATCATTCGAGGTATCCATGAAGCCTATTTTGAAGCGGGTGCCGACATTGCAGAAACCAATACATTCAGTGGGACGAGCATTGCGCAAGCTGATTATCATTTGGAGCATATCGTGTATGATTTAAATGTTGCTGCTGCAAAATTAGCGCGAGAAGCTGCCGATAAATACACGGCCCTCCAACCGAATAAACCTCGATTTGTGGCCGGATCCATTGGTCCCACAAACCGAACAGCAAGCATTTCGCCCGATGTAAACGATCCGGGATATCGCGCTATAACCTTCGATGAACTCGTTGAAGCTTATACCGAACAAGTGCGTGGATTGGTGGATGGTGGCGTTGATATTCTGCTTGTTGAAACCGTATTTGACACATTGAATTGCAAAGCGGCTCTTTTCGCAATCGATCAGTATTGTGAAAAACACGGAATCCGCATGCCAGTCATGGTTTCGGGGACTATAACCGATGCATCTGGACGAACATTAACCGGACAAACAGCAGAAGCCTTTTTGTACTCGGTTTCGCATATCGATTTGCTTTCTGTAGGATTTAATTGTGCCCTTGGTGCTCGACAGCTAAAGCCCTATATCGAAACGCTTGCTAAGAATTCTAAATTCCGCATCTCTGCTCACCCCAATGCAGGATTACCAAACGCGTTTGGACAATACGACGAAACGCCCGAGCAAATGGGTGTTCAAATTCGTGAGTACCTCGAAAGTAATTACATCAATATTATTGGTGGTTGTTGCGGAACCACACCCGATCATATTCGCGAAATAGCTCGCGTAGCCTCAGAATATAAACCACACACGATTCCAGATTTGGAGCCTGTTCCTTTTTACAGTGGACTCGAACCTGTAACGATTCGCGAGGAAACTAATTTTGTCAATATTGGAGAGCGAACCAATGTAACTGGATCGCGCAAATTTGCCCGTTTAATTATGGAGGGCAATTACGATGAGGCCCTTACCGTTGCCCTTAATCAGGTTGAAGGCGGCGCCCAAATTCTGGATGTGAACATGGACGAAGGCATGCTTGATTCGGAAGCCGCTATGGTGAAGTTTCTGAATCTCATGGCATCCGAACCCGATATTGCCAAATTGCCTTTCATGATCGACTCTTCCAAATGGAGCGTGATTGAAGCAGGATTGAAATGTGTGCAAGGAAAATCAATCGTCAACTCCATATCACTGAAAGAAGGGGAAGAGAAATTTATTGAACATGCTCGTTTAGTTAAACGCTATGGTGCAGCAGTGGTAGTAATGGCATTCGACGAACAAGGTCAAGCCGATTCATATGAACGCCGTATCGAGATTTGTCAACGTGCATTCACGATTCTTACCACCAAAGTTGGATTACCTGCTACGGATATCATTTTCGATCCCAATATTTTAACGGTTGCCACGGGAATTGAAGAGCATAATAACTATGCAGTCGATTTTATTAAAGCAACGCGTTGGATTAAAAATAATTTGCCGGGAGCTCGCGTAAGTGGGGGAGTTTCTAATATTTCTTTCTCATTCAGAGGAAACGATCACGTTCGTGAAGCCATGCATTCTGCCTTTCTCTATCATGCGATTAAAGCGGGATTGGATATGGGAATTGTGAATGCCGGACAACTCGAAGTGTATGAGGAAATTCCAAAAGATTTGCTCGAACTGGTTGAAGATGTTCTACTAAATCGTCGCCCTGATTCTACTGAACGTTTAGTTGAATTTGCCGAAACCATCAAGTCTAAAGGGAAGGTTCAAGAGAAAGATCTTGAATGGAGAACGTGGCCGGTAAATAAGCGTCTGAGTCACGCATTAATAAAGGGTATTGTTGAATTTATTGATGAAGATACGGAAGAAGCAAGAATAGCATTCGACCGTCCATTGCAAGTAATTGAAGGTCCATTGATGGATGGAATGAACATCGTAGGCGACTTGTTTGGCAGTGGAAAAATGTTCTTGCCGCAGGTTGTGAAAAGTGCACGTGTGATGAAAAAATCGGTTGCCTATCTTTTGCCCTTCATCGAATTAGAAAAGAACGAAGGCGAATCGAACAGTAATGGACGTATTTTGATGGCAACAGTGAAAGGCGATGTGCATGATATTGGAAAAAATATCGTCGGTGTTGTATTAGGTTGTAATAACTACGAAGTGGTCGATATGGGCGTTATGGTTCCGTATCAGAAGATTTTAGACAAAGCCATCGAAATCAATGCCGACATCATTGGATTGAGCGGTTTAATTACGCCTTCCTTGGATGAAATGGTAACCGTTGCGCGTGAAATGGAGAAACAAGGATTTAAAATTCCTTTGTTGATTGGTGGTGCAACAACTTCCAAAACGCATACTGCTGTGAAGATTGCTCAAAATTATTCGGGGCCAGTAGTTCACGTTTTGGATGCATCGCGTTCGGTTCCTGTGGCGGGTTCTTTATTGAATCCTGAATTGCAACCCGATTTTATGTCGGCTTTGAATAAAGAATACGAAACCATCCGTGTGCAACATGCGGGGCGTGTTTCGGCGAAGGAATTGATTTCAATAGGAGCAGCGCGTGAAAATCGGATTCCCATTGAATTTAAATCAACGGATATTCAAAAGCCGACATTCATTGGTAATAAGACTTTAGTAAAATACGATTTAGCAGAATTGGCCAAATACATCGATTGGACGCCATTTTTCGCAACCTGGGAATTGTATGGAAAGTACCCAGCTATTTTAACCGATGATGTTGTGGGTGTTGAAGCAACAAAACTGTTTGCCGATGCGCAGGAGATGCTTCAGAAAATTATAGCTGAAAACTGGATTCAAGCCAATGCCGTTGTTGGTCTTTGGCCAGCTAATTCGGTTGGTGATGATATCGAGATTTACACAGACGAATCTCGATCAGTTGTTTTAGAAACAGTGCATAATTTACGTCAACAAAACAAAAAAACTGCTGGTCAGGCCAATTATTGTTTGAGTGATTTTATTGTACCAAAATCGACTGGAATAGCTGATTATATTGGAGGATTTGCGGTAACTTCTGGATTAGGAATCGAAGAACATGTTGCGGCTTTTGAAGCGAATCACGACGATTACAATGCCATCATGTTGAAAGCGTTGGCCGATCGTTTTGCCGAAGCATTTGCCGAGCGTCTTCACCAACGTGTTCGTCAAGAATTTTGGGGCTATGCATCCAGCGAGACATTAAGTAACGAAGAGCTGATTACAGAAAAATATCAGGGAATACGTCCAGCACCGGGTTATCCGGCTTGTCCAGATCATACAGAAAAGGACTTGTTGTTTAAACTTTTGGATGCCACAAAAAATACAGGAATCACTCTAACCGAAAGTTATGCAATGTATCCAACGGCAGCGGTAAGTGGTTGGTATTTTGGACATCCCGAAAGTAAATATTTTGGTTTAGGAAAAATAAATCGCGATCAGGTTGAAGAATATTCAATCAGAAAAGGGATGGATTTAGATGACATGGAACGTTGGTTAAGCCCCGTCCTTGCTTATGATTTAGCTGTAAAAGAAACAATGAATTCGAAAGCTTAGATGTTTATTGGTATTAACGTGTGAATTAAATATTTCTACAAATTCGAGTTTTAATCAAATCTATTTCTAATTTGCGGATACCAAAAAACAGAAAATGAAAAACAAACTCGCAATTTTTAGCGTCTTCTTTGCGCTAATTTTTGGTTCCTGCCAAAAGGAATCACTTATTCAAAAGGAAACATCATCCGTATTAACTTCTCAAGTACCTAATGCGAAAGCACTGATAACAGAGAATTTTGAAACAGGAACTAAGACCGCTTACACAACAGCGAATGTTACCCTAAGCTCGGGTTCTTGGTCGTTCAATGATGCCTTAATTGGAAATTCTACATCCGATAGAAAATCAGGTTTGCAATCGGCACGCATTCGTAATTCTGGACAATTAACCATGAACTTCGATAAAACCGGCGGGGCGGGAGATTTCACAATTTCGCATGCATTGTATGGAACTGATGCTGCTTGTTCCTGGCAATTGTATTATTCAGTTAATGCAGGATCTACCTGGACTGCCATTGGAACTCCTGTTACAACAACTACATCCACACTAACATCAACTCTTATAAAAGTAAATGTTTCTGGAAATATTCGTTTCGATATTCGCAAGACGGATGGTTCTGTGAATCGTTTAAACTTTGATAATATCAGCATTGGAGATTATTCTGCTGCTGGAAATCCTCTGCCCGTTTTAAGTTCAATCAGTCCTAATACCAAAGTAGCTGGAAGTGCTGCATTTACATTAACGGTAACAGGAAGCAGTTTCATTAATGGTTCAATAATTCTCTGGAACGGAACTTCGCTTTTAACTACGTATGTGAGTGCTACACAATTAACTTGCTCTGTTTCTGCAACGTTAATTGCTAGTGTTGGAACAGCAACAGTATCTGTTTCAACACCGACACCAGGTGGAGGAACAAGTGGGACTTCAACATTTACAATTACGTCTTCTACACCAACTACAGCCAAAAAATTCTTGTTCGACAATCGTCACGCGCAAACTGCAAGCAATGCAGACTGGATCTTAGATGCCGACAACAATATTGCTGCTCGTTATCCAACACCTTTGCAAAATACTGTTACATCAACTACTTCTGAATCGTATTGGAAAGGTGGAAATTCAGCATGGGGAATTGCACTAGTCAAATTAGGTCATACGGTTGAAACTCTTCCTACAACCGCTAGTATTACATACGGAAACACAACGAATGCTCAGGATCTAAGTAATTACAACGTGTTTGTTGTGAACGAACCCAATACCTTATTTTCAGCTTCAGAGAAAACAGCCATTCTTCAATTTGTTCAAAACGGAGGAAGTTTGATGATGATTTGCGATCATACCATTTCAGATCGTAATAATGATGGATGGGATTCTCCAGCAATCTGGAACGATTTCATGAGTAACAATACAGTTCAAGCAAATCCATTTGGTTTTGCTATTAATTTAGTTGACATCAATACTACGTCAACAAACAAAAGCACGGTTTCTCATCCAGTGTTGAATGGAAGTCAGGGAATTGTTACCACGTTACAGTTTAATAACGGTGCGACGATTTTCATTAATCCAACTGCTAATGCAAACGTTCAAGGGCATATTTGGACATCAGGCGTTACACAAAACACAACAAACATTTTGTGTGCTACAAGCACCTTTGGAACGGGACGTGTTTTCGTATTAGCGGATAGTTCTCCTGTTGATGATGGCACAGGAACCACTGGAGATATTCTTTTTAATGGGTGGGGAGTTTACAGTCACACCAGGTTGTTAATGAATGCATCTCTTTGGTGTGCGAAAGTGCAGTAATTGAATCTAAATAGATAGATTATTTAAAACTGCTTTGATGAATTTCAAAGCAGTTTTTTTACTTTACAGGATCATTTATCGACAACAGAATGTCAATTATAATAATTCTTTAAAATTTGTTTAATGCATTATTTTTTTTATTCAAATACGCTCACCATGTATTAGGCGACGTTTTTATAATTCATGTAGACTTTCAATAATTTTTTTAAGCGTTTTATCGTCAATACTATCAAACTCTGATTTGTCAAATATGGTTAAAAGATAAATTTCTTTATTTTGTGTTACTAAATATGAAATAACTCTTCCTCCGCCGCTTTTTCCTTTTCCTTTGCTTTTAATAGCAATTCTTATTTTATAAGCGTTGTTGCCAAGTGTAGTTCCTGTTTCAGGATTTTTCTCTAATATTTCATTTAGTTCAGATAATTCATCTTTTAGTGATGGGTACTTTTTAATAAGTCTTTTCGCTTCTTTTTTGAATCTATCTGTAGGAATAACATTAAAGGTCATTAAGAAAGTCTTTAAGAGTTTGTTTTTCTCCTTTAGATTTTTTTAATATTTCAACTTGTTCAAAAGCTTCTTTAAGATTCGATTTTATTTTAAAGGTTTCTTCAAATTTTTTCAGCTTTGATAAAATCTTTTCCCATTCAGTCAAAGAAAGCTGCACGGCCGTCGTTTGTCCTTTGCTATCATTTACGTATCTTATATCTATTTTCATTGAAACAAATGTACGAATTTCATTCTCAAATTTCAAAAAGGAATACAAACGAAAATGCCGCATAACTCACCAGTAATCGATGCAATTATTGCATATTTGATTCTTCTCAATGGTTGGTGCGTTATGTTCACTCCAAATTGTTAATGAACGCTTCAATTGTTGCGCGAATTGCAATAATTTATTATAAATAGATGGATTATTTAAAACTGCTTTGATGTATTTCAAAGCAGTCTTTTTTTATCTAAATGTTTATTTGGTTGAAATTCACAAGCAGCAAAGGAATCAATTGGAAAAATCGTCTAATCGTTTAAAAGGTTATCAATTATAGATAGGGGATGGTATTGTAATGACGTTTGACGAAATTTATAGTGAATATCACAAAATGGTATTCAACATAGCTCTACATTATGTTCAGAATATAGAAGATGCAGAAGAGATTACACAGGATATTTTTGTTAAGGTGTTTGATAGTCGTGGAGCATTCAAAAATAAATCAACCATTAAAACTTGGATTTATCGTATTTCTATCAATCAATCGTTGGACTTTTTAAAAGCCAGAAATTCAAAACAGAGGAATTTCATTTCCTCTATATTTAGCTTAAGCGATTCTAAAATACTCATTGAACCAGTAAATTTTAATCACCCCGGAATTGAATTGGAACATAAGGAGGCTTATCAGAAAATATTCGAATCCATTAATCAGCTTCCCGATAATCAGAAAACAGTAATTATTTTGCTTAAAATTGAGGGGCACACACAAACCGAAGCAGCCGAAATAATGGAAATCGGTGTGAAGGCACTCGAGTCCTTGTTTCAACGCGCAAAAAGCAATCTAGAAAAAATTCTTACTCTAAAAGGAATATGATGGAAAGTTCGTCTAACAAAGATATGGAAAAGGTATTTCATTATTTATCCGCCATTAAGCAAGTCGACCCGAGTAGAGATTTATATACCAAAACGTTGAACAAACTCAACAAGCAAAAACGCATGCCTTTATATTGGATGGGTTTAGCCGCTACTTTATTGGTGTTAATTATTTCTGCCGAAATGTATGTTGCATATAATATAGAGCATTCAGCAGGTAACGAAATTTCAGATATTGTTTACATAACCAATAATCACTTGTACAATGAATAAGCAAAGGTTTTTAATCATTTTAGTTCTTGGATTAATGCTATCCAACGCCTTATTGTTTTTTCTATTTATGAATGAACATAGGAGTAATCGAGGTCCTAAAACAACTATAATTGATCAATTGAATTTTGATGATGAACAGGTTAAAGCCTACGAAGTGTTTATTCATCATCATCGTTCTGCCATTGACTCAAATGAGGAAAAGATGAACATGTTGCGCGATACCTTGTATGAACAACTAAATTTCACTCATGATTCGGTTAAAATAGATTCCTTAATTGAAATTGTTTCTCAGCAGCAATATCTTGCCGAGAAAATTAATTACACTCATTTTTTAGCCATCAAGAAATTATGTAAACCTAATCAGGAAAAGGCGTTTGAACAATTAACACATCAAATATCCTATTTGTTTTTCGCTAAAGAAAGGAAGTAATCGATAAAGTCGTCTAATAGAATTTGATGCACTTGCACGTTTGCAACTGATTCTAACTTATCTATAGATGATTCGATTTCTTTTTTTGTTTCTCCTCATTCCTTCATTCTTATTTTCTCAAACAAACACCCAAAATATTCGGGGAATTATTATTGACAAACATTCACAAATTCCATTATTTGGTGTCATTGTCCAGATTAATTCTATTCAAAAGGGCGCAATTACTGACACCCTTGGGAAGTTCACTATTTCCAATATTCCACCTGATCGCTATGACGTTAGAGTATCTTATGTTGGGTATAAAAGTGTAACCTATCCCAATATAGTTGTTACATCGGGGAAGGAGGTGATTTTAGATATTACTTTGGAAGAAGATTACGCTCGTTTAAAAGAAGTCGTAATTGAAGGACACAATAAAGAAGGGGCGATAAATAAACTATCAAGTGTAAGTGCTCGAACTTTTTCGATGGAAGAAGTTAATCGTTATGCAGGAGGAAGAAGTGACCCTGCGCGTTTAGTAGCTAATTTTGCGGGAGTTAGTGCACCTGATGATAGTAGGAACGATATTGTAATTCGCGGTAATTCGCCGGTTGGTGTTTTGTGGCGAATCGATGGAATGAATGTGACAAACCCCAATCACTTTGCATCGGTTGGTACAACAGGTGGGGCTGTTAGCGCTTTAAATACCAATCTCTTAAAAAGTTCCGATTTTTTCACTTCAGCTTTTCCTGCTGAATATGGAAATGCAACTGCTGGAGTATTTGATTTAGGGTTTCGAAGTGGGAACAATAAGAAAAGAGAAACAACTCTACAAGCGGGTGTCATTACAGGATTAGAAGCTACAACCGAAGGGCCTTTTAGTGAAAAAAGCGAGGCATCATATTTAATTGGTTATCGCTATGCATTGGCGGGAGTTGCTCAAAAAGTAGGAATCAACATTGGAACAACCGCCACTCCTTCATATCAAGATTTATCGTTCAAATTAAATAGTGGAAAAACGAAATTGGGTAAATTTTCTCTTTTTGGAATTTTAGCTACAAGTACAATCAATATTGGCGGAGGTAACTCAAATACCTTATATGGCAATGGCAATAAAGTTGATTTTGCTAGCAAGATAGTCATAGGAGGTATTAATCATTTTATACAACTAAATGAAAAATCGTTTATCTCTTCTATCGTTGGAATTAATTATTCTTCAACCGATCAAACGGGTTACGCCTTCGATAATATAGCCGACAGTAGCTTTGTTCGTGAAGTGAGCAAGGTGGCAAAATCGACATATTTTTGGAGTAGTAATTATAATCTCAAGATTAATTCGCGCTTGTTTTTTAAAATGGGAGTTCAGGATGAATACATTGGATTGGATCTTTATTACAAAACTAAGGACAATATTTTTGCCCCAGAAAAACAAATTTGGGATTATCAAAGTAATACCAACTTAGTGCAGTCGTTTGCTCATTTAAAATTTTCTATTTCTGAAAGATTAACCCTAAATGCTGGCTTACATGCACAGTATTTATTATTAAACAATTCATCTTCATTGGAGCCTAGATTCGGTTTAACATACAAAGCCACAGATAAAAGTAGCTTTCATGCGGGGTATGGTTTACATGCTCAATTACAGCCTATTAATGTTTACTTTCTGCAAAGCCAATCAATTAATGGGGAGACCTTTTATAATAACATCAATCTTGATTTTACTAAAAGCCACCATTTTGTGGTTGGCTATAATTTTCAACCATTTTCCGATTGGAGACTGAAGTCTGAAGTGTATTATCAATCGATTTACAATGTTCCTGTAACTTCTGATTCGAGCAGTTATTCCATGTTAAATACAGGTTCAACATTTAAAACCGATTTAACAGATAGTTTAGTCAATGACGGAACAGGTAAAAATTACGGGGTAGAATTAACCCTTGAGAAGTTTTTTAGCAAAGGATATTATGGCTTGATGACGGCCTCCGTTTATAATTCTAAATACACCGGAAGTGATGGAGTAGAAAGAAATACAGCATTTAATGGGAAGTATGTGTGTAATGTTCTAGCTGGAAAAGAATGGAAGGTAGGACAAGAAAAAAGAAATCGCTTTTCGGTGGACTTAAAATTTACCAACGCAGGTGGAAGAGCCTTCACTCCAATAGATTTAACCGCTTCCAATATTACTGGTCATGAAGTATTTTCGTCAGATTCCTATTCTAGCTTTTATGCTAATTATTACCGTTTAGATTTTAAGGCGGGCTTTACGCTCAATAGTGGCAAAAGAAAAATGGCTCAAACATTTTCATTGGATTTGCAAAATGTAACAAATCATAAAAATGTATTTTCTCAAAATTATGATAATAAAATGTATCGTATAAATAACACGTATCAATTGGGATTCTTCCCTAATGTTGTTTATAAACTACAGTTTTAGAAGAGAAATCGTAGAGCAACTAATTCAAATTTAACACCTGTTTAGTTTTCGAGTTTTTTATCCAAAATGATAATCCATAAATGATCATTGAATTGAGATTTATTTTTCATTAAAAGAAAGGATGTACGTTCATTCATCGTCTAATTAATTAGTCCTTGCAATTTTGTAATACGTTGAACAAATTATATAAAAATGAAATTCAAACTAATCACCCTTCTTTACATTACAAGTAGCACTGTGTTTGCTCAAATTAATCCGGCTATTTCATCATGGATTCAAAATACCAATAATACCAAAGGAAGCTATTATCTCACGGGTAATCCAACACCAATCGAGTTAACGGTTGATGCGAATGTGCAGTCGGTTCAATATTCTGCCAACTACGTGTATGTAAATGCGACTGGAATTCCTGCTTTTGTTACAGGTCCTTTTGCAACAGGTCCAGTTACAACTGCTGCGAATAACAACTATGTAATAAAACTACCTTTAAATCCTACTGTAGCTTCAACCCAAACAGCGGTCGGTAACGGCCCAATAGCAGCTTTCATTAATGGCACAGTAGCATATAAAGCAGGAGATGGGGGCTCGTATAACAATCAAAATCAATGGCATTCTAATGCAGTTTACTTTGAAAATATTGGGTTTGATTGCGCGCATGGTCACCCTGGGCCAATGACATCCGATTATCATCATCATCAAAATCCTTCTGCTTTTAATGTTGAAACAGTTCCTACATCATCCATTTGTAATATTTATTTAGCCGATGGACTTTATGTTCCAAATTCAGCCGCACACGGACCCCTTATTGGATTTGCAGCCGATGGTTTTCCTATATATGGGGCTTATGGATATACCAATCCATTGGATCCAACAAGTCCAATAAAGAGAATCACTTCGAGTTATCAATTAAGAAATATTACGGCAAGAACTATTTTGCCTGATGGAACTGCTGCTGTAGGACCAACTTTAACACAAATGGTTCAAATTATGGGGCCAGGACAACCACAAATTCAAGCAATATTGGGGGCTTATTTAGAAGATTTTGAATATGTTGTTGGTTTGGGAGATTTAGATGAGAATAACGGAAGATTCTGTAAAACTCCTGAATATCCAAACGGGATTTACTGTTATTATGCGACTATTGATACAGAGAACAAACCAGTATATCCTTATCTTTTAGGGAAAAATTATCATGGAGTAGTTCAAGCTTCTACCCACGCAACGATAAGTGAAACCGTAAGTACTTATTCTCCTTCATTATCTATATCAACAAATCATTTAGATCAGATTGGATTGTCATTTTTTCCGAATCCAACCAACGACATATTAGTTGTGCAGTCTTATGCTCCAACAAATAGAGATTTAAAAATTGAATTGATAGATATTCAAGGTAAAATAGTGATGATGGATACCTTGAAACAAGGCAGTACGATGTCGTATTTAAATCTTGAAATTGTTTATTCGGGTATTTATTATGTGAAAATATCGGATAGTTTAAATTCAATTACAAAGAAAATTGTTGTTGCTCATTAAAAAATATCATTTTCAATTTTAAGCAAGGGGGCTTACAATCAATTAATAAGAATCGAGGTTCGAGCCAATTTTTCATTCTCTATAATTTCATTGAGACGATTTAATTCTCACTAATCTATTTGAAACAATTACAATTGCCAATAACTCTAAAACAATTCCCGGTAAATAATAACGATTGTGAAGCACTTCCAAAGAACAAGCAGCAAGCGACATTGCTATGGGAAGGAGAATAATTAATAAGATGATCGGGTCGAGTTTTCGATATTTTAGATACGATCGAATTTCAATGAATCCAAGTATTAATAAAGAAAAATACAAAGCAATGTATAGGGATTGATTATTCAGTTTCAGGAAAAATGAATTCCAATAACTGTAGAGTTTAATTCCAAATTTCGAAAGAGTTGAGTGTCCAATTTCTTGTTTGTTTAATTCATCTAATAAGGGTTGATGATGTCTTGACGTATAGTTTTTTAGAAATTCGGCATATTCATTTGGCGAAGAATAAATGCACATGCTTTCCTGAATTTCTATGGGTAAAATAAACAAACCTCGTTTAAACGAAGTTTCGAAATATGTTCCTGGATTTGCTTTAATTCCATCAAAACAAATACGCATACAATAGGCCTGAATTTCTTTTGGCTGCATTCCTAAATTGGAAAGCTGGGAAGTGATGTCCCACCAATGTTCGCCTTTCGCCACAAAATTTGGATTTTTCAATGTTACTTTCAATTCGGCTGTTGCCTTGGAAAGATTCGGATTGTAACCATCTTCATTCACAACGCGGTTCCATAAATTCCAGGAAAAACCTTCGCGTAATGTCCAAGTATTATATACTACTTTATTGAATCCCGATTGAATAATTGGAAATACAATAAAACAGAGTGATGCTATGAAAACATGTTTTTTTTTCTTGGAAAAATGAGGGTGTATAAGCAATAGGAGCAATAAAATAGGCAACATAACACCTGCAACGGGTCGCACAAGAAAAGTGTATCCAACAAGAATAAATCCCCAAACAATCCATTTTGTTTTTAGATTAATAATTCCCAATTGGAATAAATAAATACTCGAAAGCATACAGGCAATAAACCAGGTTTCGGACATGGCTAAATGCGCATAATTGAAAAAAGGCAAATACCAGAGATACATCAAACAAAGCAGATTTCTTTGCGAGATGGTCGCATACGGTTTGGCAATAATCCAAAGCAATCGTCCTGAAAAAAGATAGATGATGAACTGCAGATGTTTTAAAACATCCACAAAAGAACATTGAAAAATCCATGCAATAACCCCAGAAATATAATGTAGTAAAGAATATCCGAGCGGACAATAATAAAGCACTGGTTGAGTAAATGAAGGATAAAGATCTTCATGAATCCAAATGCCATTAAACAAATAATGCTTGAACATATAATACCAAGCAGGGTCATTTAAAAAATGAGGCATCAGCGGAATTCCAAAATGGATTATGCACTGTATAATTATGGAAGCAATGAGGATGTACTTGCTAATTCGATGGTTCATTTTTTGAATTATATTTTCTCCATGCAAACCCTAAAATTATTTCATCCGCAGCAAATTGTTTGGAAAGTGAAGAAAGAACCTCTCCTAATTTTTTATCGGTAGGAAAATCACGCATTGCCGTTTCCAATTGATCTATAATTGTTGATGATAAAATCTCTTTCAATTGTAATTCACCTTTTTCAATAAATCCAGCCAAATGAGAACAAATAGTAGATGCTTTCAATTCGCGACTGAGTGCAATTTCTTGAATGCTTTTCCCTGTTCGCAGCATTTCTAAAGACAATCGTTGTGTACTTCCTTTTTCGACTTTTGGCTTTATTTTCTTTCGTGTTTTATTCGTGTTTTGAACATTTACTTCCGCTTTTTCCATCGAAACATTCAATGGTTCATAAGCCACTTTTACACGATCTTGAATCAACGATTTAATGCTACTTACTTCGCTTCTATTCAACCAAGCATGAAACAAAAGTTCCGCTTCAATTAATTGTCGAATTGCTTCCCGAATTCGAATTTCAATTAAACGGATTTCAGTAATTGCCGATTTTATTCCATGTTGTGCAACCAACTCTTTTCGAACTGCTTGAAGAGGTAAGCACAATTTGTATATTAGTTCATTACAGAAAAACTGAGCTGCTTTTGGAAATCTATTTACCTCATCCTCCGAATATTGATTGAGCGATAAATGATAAAACAAATGTTCCAATCGTGGTTTGTAATTAGATACTGTCGTTAAAATTTCAGGATGAAAAACTTCCCATTTTTTAATAGCATTTGCAGTTTCATCGCTTAGTTTTTTCAATAAAGGAATGAGTGACTCTTGCGCTTCCCGTATAAGTGGTTTTAGCCAAGAAAAATCGAATGCTGCATACGATTTATTAGATAAATAATTCAATTCGTACTGCATCAAATTATTGGATAATGTTGGAACATGATCGAATAAATTAGAGAACTGGGTAATCGCAGAATCGGGCTGCAAATCTCTACTCGAAAGTTTATTCATTAACACTATTCCTTCAAGTGTTCGGCAGCGACTCATGGCCACATAAACCTGTCCGGGCGCAAAAGCGCTTCCCGCATCTATGATTACATTATCGAAAGTAAGACCCTGACTTTTATGAATCGTAATGGCCCAAGCCAGTCGCAATGGAAACTGCTCAAAAGATCCTTTCTGATCTTCTTGGACAGAATTCTTGGTTTGGTCGAACGAGTATTTCACATTCCGCCACTTTTCACGACCCAAATAAATGGGTTCCTCATCGCCTTTGCAACGTACTAGAATCATGTCCAATTCAAAATCAAATCCTTCAACAATACCAATCCGTCCATTAAAAAAACGACGCTCTTTATCGTTTTTGAGAAACATCACTTGCGCTCCAATTTTCAAGCGAAGTGTTGCATCGGTCGGGTAGGAGTTGGGTTGAAAATCGCCATCAATGATTGCATCAAACGTGCGCTCTTTTCCGGATAAAAGGTTAAGCTGTTTTGTGTTTAACTCATCGGCTTTGCGCACATGGGTTGTGAGGGTAATGAATTCATTGTTTTTTTGGAAGCCAATGTTTGAATCAATTCGGTTATCAAGAACTTGTTTGTGTTCTGAACTTAATGTCCCGAAACGAATTTCATTTAAAATATCCAGGAAAATGGGATCTGTTTGACGATACACATGCGATAATTCCACTTTCAAAAAATTCGATTTTTGTAGTGCCTTACTTTCAAAAAAATAATATCCCGGATAACAGTTTGAGAGAATGCGTGCATCTTCATCGCGAACAACGGGAGGGAGCTGAAAAAGGTCGCCAATCATGAGCAGTTGAATGCCTCCAAATGCTTTAAGCGGATCGCGGTATTTGCGTAAAACGGTATCGATTGCATCCAATAAATCGCAACGAACCATACTGATTTCATCGATTATTAAAAGGTCAATGCTTTTTATCAGATTGATTTTCTCCTGAACCATGCGCAATCCACGATTCAAGCTGTACGCGGTTTCGACGGGAATACTGGTGTTTGCAGGAATGTCACCCCAAGGTAAAAATGTATGTGGATGAATTCCTAAAAATGAGTGAATGGTAACACCTCCAGCTTGAATTGCTGCAACACCGGTTGGTGCTACAATGGCGTAACGCTTATGGGTTTTTTCAGCGATTTCGTGCAAGAGTGTGGTTTTTCCCGTGCCCGCTTTGCCGGTAAGAAACACATGCTGGTCGGTGAAATGGACTAAACGGCTGACTAATTCGGATAACATAATAAACAAAGAATAATAATGAAAATAAATGTTATAAATAAATAGAAATGATAGTAATAAATGCTAAGGTAAATGACCTAAAACAGAATTAATTTATTGGGTTTAAAATCTTCACCAAATTCTAAAACAACCTCAATTGTTGTAATAATATCACCGAATGTTTTTTGAAGAATATCAAGTTCTCCAATTGTGCTTAATATAATAAAACAACTAGTATCTGATACAATTGTTCTAAGCATTCTTTACGTCTCTTGAAAGTTCAGAAGCCGGATAATTGAATACCGAAACATTATATCTCCCTAATAGCTCAATAAAGTTTCTTTTTGTTAATCCAACCAAAACAGCAGCTTGTCCTAATGACAGTCGACCTTGTTCATACAATTTTGTTGCAAGAATTATAGCTACTTCCTTATCGTCGATATCGAAAGAATCAGGGACGTTCAATGTTAATGTTTTCATAGGATAAATGGATTGATAATCGGATAAATATTTTTCCTCAATGCATTCGGTCTGCGATGTTAAAATTAAGCAATTAATAAATTCAAGTCTTGAATAATTTTAATTTTTAAATACATACCCCAAAAGCTAACATTTTAATCAAATCTCAAATCACTCAGATCATACACAGGTGCTTCACAATGCGAACCGCGACAAACATAATATGTCAAGCGATCAACTTGAGTTCTACCTTCAAACAAAGGAATTAGATTTTCATTTTCAGAAGCCGCTATGAGCAAGTTTGGACGTTGAGTTTGTTGTAGTTTTCTTGCTGCAATTAGCGCTCCATCGCCGCAAATGACGAGTGTTTTAAAATCCGAAACGCGTTCTAAAGCGAGCATGGCCCAATTGGAATAGCCAGCTCCATAATTCATTAATTCTTCGCGAACAGTGCGCAACATTTTATCGCTTTGCTGAATCCATTCGGGCTTTTCTAAAAAGATACCCAATGTATTTAAATTCCTTGCCATCATCGAATTGGATGCGGGTTGCACATTGTCGGATGTTTCCAATTGTCTAGCCACCCAAACTCCATGTTGCGAAGATGTGAAATAAAACAAGCCCGATTCACTGCGCTCAAAATCATCGAAAACGGTGTAAAGTAAATCGCGTGCTTCGAACAACCATTGAGGTTCAAAACTGGCATGATAAAGTCCAATCAAGGCATCAATGAGAAAGGCATAATCTTCCAAAAATCCCGGAACCGATGCTTTGCCATTTTTCCAAGTATGCCATAATCTGCCATTGGAATCTTTTAGTTCTTGTAAAAGGAAAATTGCCGCTTTCTTGGCTTGTTCATAATACGCAGAATCATCTAACGCAATCGATAAATCGGCCAAACCTCGAATGCACATTGCATTCCAACTGCACAATAGCTTATCGTCTAATCCCGGACGAATTCGTTCCGAACGCGCATTTAAAAGTTTACTATTGATTGAATTGATGTTTGAATCGAGCTCCTCTTCATGAATTTCCAAGATTTCACATACAATTCTATTTTCTTCACGCCTAATTAATATGTAATTCTCGTGTTCCCAATACCCAAACTCGTTGATGTTATAATAGGAGCAGGCAATGCGAAATTCTTTTTCGTTTAAAATATTTTTCAATTCCGCAATTGTCCACACATAAAATTTCCCTTCAACACTTTCGCTGTCGGCATCCAAAGCCGAAAAGAAATAACCCTGTTCAGCAGTTAATTCGCGCTGGATAAAGTTTGCCGTATTCATACAAACTTGCTTGTAATCGGCATCGCCATTTTGTAAAAACGCTTCTGCATACAAACTCAATAATTGCCCATTGTCGTAAAGCATCTTTTCGAAATGCGGAACTTTCCACCAAACATCGGTCGAGTACCTCGAAAATCCTCCGCCCACCTGGTCGTAAATACCACCAAAGGCCATTTTCTTTAAGGTTAAATGCACATGATCAAGCACATGTTTCTGATTGGCCAATACCGCCCAACGCATTAAAAATTGGTAATTATTGGGTAATGGAAATTTCGGTGCTCGGTTCGGACCTCCTTCTTCTTGATCAATTATCCCCATCCATTTTCCAACACTTTGCTGCAAATCGGCTTTCGAAATTGATTCAACACCAGCGCGTACTTTAAACAATTCGGTTTGCTCAATCCCTTGTGTTAAGTTGCGAGCATATTCTTCCACCTGGGGACGGTCTTTCATGCACAATTCCTGAATCTGATGCATTACATGCTGCCATTGTTCTTTCGGGAAATACGTGCCGCCATAAATGGGGCGTCCGTCTGGCAATGCGAAACAATTTAGCGGCCATCCACCACGTTTCGTCATCAATTGAACAGCAGCCATATATAATTGGTCTATGTCGGGACGCTCCTCTCGATCTACTTTTACGCATACAAAATGCGCGTTCATAATTGCCGCAGTTTCCTCATCTTCAAACGATTCGTGTTCCATTACGTGGCACCAGTGACAAGCAGAATAGCCAATGCTAATTAACAAAGGTTTGTTTTCACTTTTGGCCTTTTCGATGGCTTCATCACCCCAAGGGAACCAATTTACTGGATTGTGAGCGTGTTGCAATAAATACGGACTCGTTGAGTCGATCAATGCATTGGTAAAACGTGGAATAGGGGAGGACATCGCGATTTTTCTGCAAACATAATTCACAATTCAATCGGGTTTGAAAGAATTGTTTGGGCCTGCCCTTGAAAATTTATATTGGTATAAATCTGATCTCAATCGAATTTCAAGGCCGTGCTGTTCAGGGCTTCGGCTCGCTATCGCGGAGCTTCCCCTTGCCATCACTCAGGCGGACATTCGTTTTAAAATCAATGTTGGATAATCAACTGTTGCGTCCAGTTTTTACCATCCGAAATAACTTCCAACAAATACGCTCCATTACTAAAATGCCTTAAATCAATTTCAGAAACATCGCTGCAAATAGTTTCCTGTTTCAGCAATTGACCATTCAATTGATAGATGTTCACTTGCGCCATCTCGCTCGTATTTCGGCGAATAGTAATCAGTTCAGAACTTGGATTGGGATAAACCATCACATCCAATTGCTTGCGACTTATTAAATCAAAACCGGTACTTGTATACAATTGAACATCATCCACAAGAAAACGAGAACCTAAAGAAGGCTGACGAACATCTGGGGCTTCGGTGTAAAAATTATTAAATTTCACCATCGCATTAGCTGGAACATCTTGCGATGTATAAGTAATTTGAGCGGTGTTATATAAATAAGCATTGGTGAAATTGGAAATAATGCAACGACCAAATCCAATTTCGTTTCCAAGACTATCATAAACAACTATTATAGCCGAAGCGCTATCGCCGTTTACCGGATTGTGTTTGTAGAAAAAGCCCAAAGCGGTTGGGTAATTCTCCACAGGAATGGTTTCGAACGATCCCCAAGCCGAATATACACTGTCCAAATCGGCAACTATTTCACCAGAAGTTCCCGTGTTTAAGGTGTAATTATAGGAATTACGCATTTCGGCGGCCCAATTGCCGTTGTGCGCCTCGGAAGTTGCAGCATAATATGCATTGTCATAAATTATTGAATCGCCTTGCATTTCTCCAGTTGTATCAAACCAAACCGATTGAATATACAAATTCCCCCAATTACGTATTGAACCATTCGCATTGATTTCTTCAAAACTGGGATTGGGAATCTGAGCGAAACTATTTGATGCCAGAAAACACATGCTCACACCTAAAATCAAATTCTTAATCATTGCTCTCATGGTATTTATTTTTACTATTTTAAATGTAGTTAATAATTGCAGAAATGATTCGATTAATCTTTCGCTTGCTCCTGAAACTGCAAATCGAACAAACGTTTGTAATAACCTTCTATCTTTAAAAGTTCTTGATGATTGCCTTGTTCAACAATTTTTCCTTGTTCCATGACCAAAATGATATCTGCTTTTTGGATGGTTGCTAAGCGGTGGGCAATGACAATAGAGGTTCTATTTTGAGTTACCGTATCAATGGCTTTTTGAATGAGTTGTTCGGTTTCGGTATCAACCGAAGATGTGGCTTCATCTAAAACCAAAATGGCGGGATTAAATAAATAGGCACGAATAAAGGCAATGAGTTGTCGTTGTCCGGCACTTAACATTCCTCCACGTTCCATTACATTAAAATCATATCCACCAGGTAATCTATTAATAAATTCGTCTGCACCAACTTTTTGAGCGGCAGCAATAATCTGCTCGCGACTAATTGTCGGATTATTCAGTGAAATATTGTTTGCTATACTATCCGAAAACAAGAAAACATCTTGCAATACGATCGCAACATTATTTCGAATTGCTTGAACATCGAAGGTATTGATGTCACGATCGTCGATGCGAATACTTCCTTTTTGAAATTCGTAAAAGCGGTTGATGAGGTTAATGATGGTTGTTTTTCCTGATCCAGTAGCACCCACAATGGCAATGGTATCTCCAGGTTTAGCTTCAAAACTTAGATCGCGTAATATCCAATCTTCCTCATTGTAAGCCATCCAAACATGTTCAAACTCAATTTTACCCTTGAGTGTTGCTGGGGAAAATTCTCCTCCTTCATCAGTAAATTCTTTCGTGTCGAGAACAGCAAAAACACGTTCCGAACTCACCATGCCCATTTGCAATGTGTTAAAACGATCGGCCAAAGTTCGGATAGGACGAAACAGCATATTCACATACAAGGTAAAAGCAACCAGATTTCCAATGGTAAAAGTGCCTTCAATAACACCGCGAGCGCCCAACCAAATGAGTAAACCCAAAGAAACAGCACTTAGAATTTCGACAATGGGCAAAAACACTGAGTAATGCCAAACCGAACGGATATTCGCTTTTGCATGTTGATCATTAATCTCGCGGAACAATTCCATCTCTTCCTTTTCACGATTGAAAATTTGAACGATATTCATTCCCGTTATGTGTTCCTGAACAAACGTATTTAATCGAGCTACCTGCGTTCGAACATCCTGAAAAGACGATTTAATGCCGTTCTTGAAGATATTGGTTGCGACCAAAAGTAAAGGAATCGTTGATATGGAAATCAATGACAATCGCCAATCGGTCCAAAACATCACCGCCAAAACCACTGTCAATTGCAATAAATCGCCAAACACAATTACAACGCCTTCTGTAAAAATGCTGGCAATGGTTTCGATATCGCTAACCACGCGTGTTACAAGCATTCCAATGGGATTATTATCGTAGTATTTAACACGTAAACGGCTAATGTGGTTGAATACATCGGTGCGCAAATCGCGAATTACACTTTGTCCGAGTAAGTTGGTGATGAAACTGCTCGAAAAATGCCCCAATGCTTCCACAATTAAAACCCCAATCATGATGAGTGTCATGCTGAGCAACATCGAAGGATTCGCGTAAAGTATATAATGGTCAACAGTATACTGAATGAGCAAAGGTCGAACGGGCGACAAAAAAGCCATGAAAATGGTCAAGCATACCGAACTCCAAAGCCATACCTTATAAGGTTTTACATAGGCAATAACACGTCTCAATAAGGTGAAATCAAAGGCTTTTCCCGATACGCTCATACGCTGCAAATATAGAACTTAGCAACTTACGAATTGCCTGAATTGGGCTCCAATTGAAAGGAATTTGGATACTTTATTTCGGTTAAAAATAATCCCGAAGCAGGAACACTCATACCAGCATCCGATCTGCTTTTCGATTCAATAACTGATTTCATCTCTTCGATGGTTCGCTTTCCTTGTCCTATTTCGAGCAGAGTTCCCACGATTGCGCGGACCATATTGCGTAAAAATCGATCGGCACTGATCGTAAATACAAGCAATCCATTTTTCTCTTCCCAACCAGCTTTTACAATCTCACAATTGTTGGTAAACACTTGGGTATTACTTTTTGAAAATGCAGAGAAGTCTTGTTTACCATATAATTCATTTGCAGCAGTATTCATTGCTACAATATCGAGTCTACCTTTTTTGCTGTCGGCTTTCAAGTAATGCACCATGCCATCTAAAAAAGGATTTCGTTCCAAGGCAATACGGTATTCGTAGGTGCGTTGTATGGCATCGAAACGTGCGTGTGCGCGATCATCAACCAAATGAATAGAGCGAAATTGAATACCCGGAATTTTCATTGCTTCCAGCTTGTTCAAAATCAGTTGAGTCTCTTCAATGGGCTGTTCTATATCGAAATGTGCGTAAAAATCATCGGCATGAACACCGGTATCTGTGCGCCCACAACCGAGTGTTTCAATGGAGCAACGAAGGGCCAAACTCAAAGCCCGATCAACGTTTTCTTGAACCGTTTGAGCATTGTTTTGAATTTGCCAACCATGATAAGTTGTTCCTTTGTAACGTAAACGAATAAAATAGCGCATCGCAACAAAGTTAATCGGCTCATTTGTATATCAAACATCTCAATCAAAATTCATTAGAATTCGACTACTTTCGCTTTAACATTTTTTTTAAAAATAAGTCTTGACGAAAGTTATACAATCTACTTTCTTTGCGACTCAAAATACATAGAATAGAATTATGGCAGACATCCGCGAAATAAACGAGAAAATTGAACGCGAATCAGCATTTATTGAGTTACTTAAAATGGAACTCGATAAAGTTATCATTGGACAACATTACATGATCGACAGGCTGTTAATTGGACTGTTGGCGAATGGACATATACTTTTAGAAGGTGTTCCTGGATTGGCAAAAACCTTAGCGATTAAAAGTCTTGCACAAACCGTAGATGCACATTTTAGTCGCATTCAGTTTACACCCGATTTGCTTCCAGCCGATTTAGTTGGAACCATGATTTACAATCAGAAGCAAGAACAATTTAGTGTACGTAAAGGTCCCATTTTCGCTAATTTTATTTTGGCCGATGAGATTAACCGTGCTCCAGCAAAAGTGCAAAGTGCCTTGTTGGAAGCAATGCAAGAGCGTCAAGTGACCATTGGTGATACAACCCATAAATTACCTGAGCCGTTTTTGGTTTTGGCAACACAAAACCCGGTAGAGCAGGAGGGAACGTATCCACTTCCTGAAGCCCAAGTCGATCGTTTTATGTTAAAGGTTGTGATTGGATACCCAACCAAAGAAGAAGAAACGAAAATCATCCGTAACAACCTGGCTGCTGAATATCCGAAACCATCACAGGTAGTTCATCCTGATCAAATTTTACGTGCACGACAAATTGTACGTGAAGTCTATATGGATGAAAAAATTGAAAAGTACATCATCGATATTGTCTTCGCAACGCGCTTCCCGAAAGATCACAACTTGGCTAAATACCAACCCTTGATTAGTTTCGGAGCATCGCCACGTGCATCAATCAGCTTAGCATTAGCATCAAAAGCCTATGCGTTTATCAAACGTCGCGGTTATGTCATTCCAGAAGACGTACGTGCTGTTTGTATGGATGTGTTACGCCACCGAATCGGCCTAACCTACGAAGCAGAAGCAGAAAATATCACCACCGAAATGATTATCAATGAGATTTTGAATGTGGTGGAAGTTCCTTGATTGAAGATTTGATAATGTGCTGATATGCTGATGTGCTGATGAAAAAATGCTGATGTGCTGATGAAAAAAAATGCTGATGTGCTGATGAAAAAAAATGCTGATGTGCTGATGAAAAAAAATGCTGATGTGCTGATGTGATAATGTGCTGATAATTAAAATGTGCTGATGAATAAATAATGTGCTGATATGCTGATAAATTAAATGTGCTGATGAATAAATAATGTGCTGATGTGTTGATAATTAAAATGTTACTAATAATTTTATTTTAAATAAACCTTAATTATTATTCTATAACCATAAACTACTTTAACCCTATTTAACATTATGAATTCAAAAAACAACTTGATTGTAGATTTAACTGAAGAGTTTGCAATAGACATTATATCTTTTAGTAGGATGTTGAGAATGAAAAATGAATATGATTTATCAAGGCAATTGTTCCGATCAGGTACTTCAATAGGAGCAAATGTAGCGGAGTCTCAGCATGCCGAAAGTCGAAATGATTTTACACATAAAATTAAAATTGCCTCCAAAGAAGCCAGAGAAACAGCTTATTGGTTAAAGCTTTGCCGAAATTCAGAGTTCTTACCAGAAAATACTCCAGCTGAAATTAAGCTGAATTCCATTGAAAAAGTTTTATCTAAAATTTTAAGCACGTCCCAAAACATCAAAAAACAAAATCAAATTAATAATTGATTTATAATCTCATCAAACATCATCATATCAGCACATCTCCCGATAGCTATCGGGACACATAAGCACATCAAACACACATCAGCACATCAACCACATCAGCACATCAGCACATCAATTAAATGGAACAAAAAGAACTCCTAAAAAAAGTACGTAAGCTCGAAATTAAGAGCCGTGGACTTTCTGCGCAGTTGTTTTCTGGGCAATACCACAGTGCATTTAAGGGTAGGGGAATGTCGTTTTCGGAAGTCCGGGAGTATCAGCCGGGCGATGATGTAAGAACCATTGATTGGAATGTGTCGGCGAGGTTGAATCATCCGTATGTGAAGGTGTATGAGGAAGAGCGCGAACTCACCATTATGTTGGTTGTTGATGTAAGTGGATCGAATGAATTTGGAACACAATCGCAATTTAAAATGGATCTGCTCACCGAAGTCTGTGCTGTTTTGGCATTTTCGGCCATGCAGAATAACGATAAGATTGGGGTGATTTTCTTTAGCGATAAAATTGAAAAGTATATCCCACCCAAAAAAGGGAAGTCGCATATTTTACGCATCATTCGTGAGTTGATTGATTTTAAACCCGAAAATCGTCAAACCAATATCGATCAGGCATTACGATTCTTAACCAATGTCATTCGCAAGCGTTGCACCGCTTTTGTGCTTTCCGATTTTTATGGAAAAGGATACGAAGACACCCTGAAAATTGCCAATAAAAAGCACGATATAGTTGCATTGCGACTAAGCGATCCTCGCGAAATTTCCATGCCTGATGTGGGATTGGTTCGATTTAAAGATGCCGAAACCGGCGAAGCCATTTGGGTTGATACCTCCGATCGTTCAGTTCGAAAAGCATACGAAATTCATTATAAAAAACACGAGGATTTTGTGAAAACAGCTTTGAGTAAAGCCGGTGTCGATCAGGCCATTTTACACACCGATCGCTCTTACATTCAGCCATTAAGTAACTTATTTAAACGCCGAGGATCACGATGAAATACATCCTTTCTTTTTGCTTCTCCTTCCTTTGTTTCTTTTTTCAAATGCACGCGCAACGAGCTAGTGTGCAATCCGATCGCTACCAAATTCGTCTCGGAGAATCGTTTTCTCTTACTTTAAAAGCAGCTATTCAAGACGGTCAACGCATTGTTTGGCCAGCTTTTACTGATTCCATCGGACCGCATTTTGACATTTTAAAATTAGGGAAGATTGATACATTGCCAGATTCTGTAAGTGCAGGAACACAGTTTTTGCAGAAGATAGAAGCTACTTCGTTCGACAGCGGAATGCATACCATGCCGGTTTTTGCTTTTGATATTATTTCTGCAAATGGTGATACCGCGCACATTGTATCTGATCCTCTCTCATTTCAAGTTTTAACAGTTCCTGTCGATACCACCAAAGCAATCAAAGACATTCATGGTGTTTTAGATGTACCCTTTGATATTAGCGAATATATTCCTTGGATTTTAGTTGGTTTGCTTCTGGCTGCTCTGATTGCCGCTGGATTGTATTTCTGGTTAAAGCACAAACGAAAACCTGCTGAAGTAAAACCGAAAGCTCCATCCATTCCTGCATGGCAAAAAGCACTAAGTGCATTGGACGAAATTGCCAAAGAAAAAGCATGGCAATCGGGACGCGATAAGATTTACCACTCGGCAATTACCGATACGTTGCGAATGTATTTGGAAGAGCAATTTCAACTTCCTGCTTTAGAATCGACTACAGATGAAACTTTGGAAATGCTTCGTAAAGCTTCATTCAACCAGGATAGCATTCATCAGTTAAAACAAGTGTTAGTATTGGCCGATTTGGTGAAATTTGCCAAAGAGAAACCCTTAGCAAATGAACATGAACGTGCATTGGAATATGCGAAAGAATTTATTCAGATAACACGTCCTAAAGAATTGGTAAACAAGGATCAAAAGAAAGGAGATAGTGGTGAATAGTTGGACTGATTTACAATTGCCGTATTGGGAGGAAATCAGCTTTGCTCAATCATGGGTTTTATGGTTTTTGTTTTTAATTCCCTTGCTCATTGTTTGGTACATTTTCAAAGGAAGAAAATCGAAGCCGGAATTACAGATTTCTACCATTGCCCCATTTCTGGGAAGAAAGCCATCGGCCGTTGTGCGATTAATGCATGTGCCGTTTGCATTGAGATGTTTAACCATTGCTTGTATCATAGTTGCATTGGCTCGACCTCAAACTAAGCTCGCATGGCAAGATATGACTGCCGAAGGAATTGATATCATGCTCTCGATGGATCTTTCGCCCAGTATGCTTGCTCGCGATTTTAAGCCAAATCGTTTGGAGTCAGCCAAAAAGGTGGCCATGGAATTTATTGATGGTCGTAAAAACGATCGTATTGGCTTGGTTGTATTTTCTGGTGAATCGTTTACACAATGTCCACTTACGGTTGATCATTCCGTTTTAAAGAATCTGTTAAGTGCTGCTGAACCTAATTTCTTAGCCGATGGAACTGCGATTGGAATGGGCTTAGCAACGGCTGTGAATCGTTTAAGAGAAAGTAAGTCAACAAGCAAAGTCATCATTCTCATTACCGACGGAGAGAACAATGCGGGTTCCGTTTCGCCTTTAACAGCCGCCGAAATTGCGCAGCTTTATGGCATTCGGGTATACACGATTGGTGTTGGAACTCGTGGAATGGCTTATTCTCCTGCGTATCGTTATCCAAATGGTGAATTCGGCTTCGATTATGTGGAGGTGCGTATCGATGAACCTTTGTTAAAGAAGATTGCTGAAATGACCGATGCTCAGTATTTTAGAGCTACAAACAACGAGGCCTTGATGGATATTTACAAGAAAATTGACCAGTTGGAAAAAACTCGTTTCGATGTTACGGAATTCCGTCGCAAGCACGAAGAGTTTTGGCCATTGGTATTGCTAGCAGCTTTGCTTTTGTTTACAGAATGGCTTTTGCGTAACACATTAATGCGATCAATTCCCTGATATATGTTCCGATTTGCATATCCATTTTTTCTCTGGGGCCTCTTGGTCTTGCCATTTTTCGGATTGTTATTCGCTGCACGAATGTCATGGAAACGAAAGGCAATCAAACGTTTTGGTGATCCTACTTTATTAATTACATTAATGCCTGATCGCTCCATTGCGAAAATGCGAACCAAGTTTTTCTTGCTTGTGGCTGCATGGATTTTCCTCATAGTTGGACTTGCAGATCCTCAGATAGGTTCGAAATACGAAGAGGTGAAACGTCAAGGAGTCGATTTAATCATTGCGCTCGATGTTTCGAATAGTATGTTGGCTGAAGACATTCGTCCCAATCGTTTGGAGCGCGCCAAGCAAGCCGTTTCTAAATTGCTTGACAAGTTGCAAGATGATCGAATTGGGATTGTCATTTTTGCAGGCGATGCTTATTTGCAGCTTCCATTTACTTCCGATTATGCTGCAGCGCGCATGTTTTTAACGACAGTGAGTAACGAAAGTGTTCAACTACAAGGAACTGCAATTGGATCCGCCATTCAAATGGGTGTTAAGAGTTTACCGCGTGGTGGAGTTCGAAACAAAGCGATTATTGTAATGAGTGATGGAGAAAATCACGAAGATGATGCATTAGCAGAAGCCAAAGCAGCAAAGGATAATGGTGTTTTGGTTCATACGTTAGGAATTGGTTCGCCCGATGGAGCTCCTATTCCGAATATAAAAGATGGGCAAAATGTGGGGTATAAAATGGATGAAAACGGTCAAACAGTCATTTCTCGAATGGATCCTAAGATGTTGGAAGAAGTTGCTCTTGCAGGAGGAGGTAAATTTATTCAAGCAACCGGCAGTGATATTGGTTTGGAAGTACTTTTCGATGAGATAAATTCCATGCAAAAGTCCGATTTTGGTACGAAGGCCTTCACCGATTATGAAGATCGCTTTCAGTATTTCTTGTGTGCAGCATTGTTATTTTTACTCATTGAATTTTTCCTCAGTGAACGCAAAAGTAAATTAGCTCGTCGTTTAAATATATTTGAATCTAAAAGCAAAAAAGCATGAAACAGATTTTGTTTTTATTGATGTTTCTATCAGTTTCTGTAGGGTTTTCACAAACGGAAACATCCCATTTTCGAAAAGGAAATGATTTGTATAATTCTGGGAAATTCACCGAATCTGAAATAGAATACCGCAAAGGATTAGCAAAGAAGCAAGACTCATGGACCGGTAAATTCAATTTGGCCGATGCATTATACAAACAAAATAAATACAAAGAAGCTTCCGTTATTTTAGATTCTCTGAGCAAGAGTACTAAAAATAACAAGCAACTTTCTTCAGTTTACCACAACATGGGGAATGCTCAACTCAAAAACAAAGATTACGAACAGAGTGTTGAGTCGTTTAAGAAAGCACTCAAACTCGATCCTAAAGCAGAAGATTCACGCTACAATCTTTCGTATGCATTGCAAAAGTTAAAGCAAGAAAAACAACAACAGCAGCAGCAAAAGCAGCAAAAGCAAGACAAGAAACAAGACCCAAAGCAAGATCAGAAACAGAAACAAGAAAAGCAGAAAGATCCAAAGCAAGAAGAACAGAAGAAGCAAAATCTCAATCGAGAAGAAGCCGAACGCATGTTGGATGCATTAAATCGTGATGAAAAAGAATTACGAAAGAAAACTGAAAAGAAAGCAAGTAAAAACGGTCAAGCCGGTAGCGGAAAAGATTGGTAATAATTGGAATATGAAACGTTTATTGATTCTGGTATTGTTGATGCATTTTACTCAAATTCACTTTGGGCAGGAAGTGCGTTTTAGTTGTGTTTTATCAAAGAATAAAGTGGCTGTTGGTGAGCAATTTCAACTAACCTATTCGGTCAATGTAAGTGCTTCTGGTTTTACTGGTCCCGACTTAAGTGCATTCGATTTGTATGCTGGACCGAATCAAAGTTCGAGCATGCAAATTATTAATGGTGCGGTATCACAAAGTCTTACGTATTATTATGTTTTAGCCGCTAAAAAAGAAGGCAAATTCACAATCAAGCCGGCTTTATTAAACGTGGCAAATGGTCGTGTAAAATCCAACGAAATTTCGATCGAGGTTGTAAAAGGCAAGCCACCAACGACATCTCAGAATTCGTCTAAGGGGCAATCTGGAAATCAAGCAACTGCAAGTAATACAGGTGATAAATTATTTATCAAAGCATTTCTTAATAAATCATCCGTTTACTTGGGCGAACAGGTGACTGTTACCTATAAAATATTCTCAAAATATGGTCAAATCAGTTTCTCCGATTTAAAATTGCCTACATACAATGGCTTTTATACCGAAGATGTTCCCATGACCAAGAACGACAAGCTGGTGGTGGAAAACTATAACGGTAGTCAATATTATACTGCAGAGTTAAAACGCACTTTATTGTTTCCTCAAAAAAGCGGAAAACTCGAAATTCCTTCATTAGATGCAACATGTAACGTTCGCGAAAAAGTGCAATCGCAGAATATCTTTGAGCAGTTTATGGGAGGCGGTTACCGCGATGTGCAAGTGAAAGTTCAAAGTCAAGATCAAACATTAACCATTTTACCTCATCCCGATGCTGGTAAACCTGCAGATTTTAAAGGGGCCGTAGGTGAATTTTCGATTAAAGCAGAAGTCGACAAAACAAAAGTCCGTTCGGGCGATCCTGTTAATTTGAAATTCACCATTACAGGTAAAGGAAACATCAAATTATTAGAAGCTCCGGTTCTCACGTTTCCATCGGAGTTTGAAGCGTACGACCCACAAACCAAGGACAACATTCGTGTTTCGGATGGTTCCATGTCTGGCACACGAACTTTCGAATACCTGCTCATTCCCCGTGCTGGAGGCGAATATTATATTGGACCGTTTAGCTTTTCCTATTTCTCACCGAGCAAACGAGTTTATCAAACAGTTAGTGTAGCTCGCATTGCAATTCAAGTTGAAAAATCGTCGGGAGATCAAACATCTAGCGCACGTTCAGGAAATTATACTGCACCGAAACAATTAGCTACCGATATCCGATTCAATAAAAAACGTGTTAATGAATTTGAAGATATTAACCAATCGCCTTTCCTATTTTCGGGAGCTTTCTTTTTGTTTTCATCCATCGCTCCATTGAGTTTAATCCTGCTCTTGTTAATGCGCCGCCGCGATAAAGAACGCTCATCCAATAGTTCATTATACCGAATGAAAGGTGCGGGAAGTGTTGCCCAAAAACGTATGAAACGTGCGGGAGAATTGCTTAAAGAAAATAAGAAAGATGCGTTTTACGATGAAGTGTTTTTTGCTTTGTATGGCTACTTATCCGACAAACTTCAAATCCCATCGGCTGAATTATCACGAACGACTATTTCGCAATACATGCAAGAACGCAAAATGCCTGAAGCGGATTTAACGGAATTAATTCGACTGCTCGATGCGTGTGAATTTTCTCGATTTGCTCCAGATGCAGATTCTGGAATGCAGCTAGTTTACAAAGATTCTATTGCATTATTAACGCGTACCGAAAATTACCTAAAGTCATGAGGAAAACCGTTTTGTTCTTGTTTCTGATTCAAAGTTGTTTGGTATTCTCAGCCAATCCAGAACAAGTTTTCGATGCTGCCGATAAAGCATATATTCAGGGTGATTACAAAGCTGCTGTTTTGAAATACGAACAGATTTTATCTGAAAATAAAGTGTGTAATACCGAATTGTATTTCAATCTAGGGAACGCATACTTTAAACTCAACGATTATCCCAATGCTATTCTCAATTACGAACGTGCATTAAAATTAAATCCAAACGATGAGGATATTCGCTTTAATATCAGTCTAGCTAATTCACGCATAGAAGATAAAATTGAAACTGTTCCAGAACTTTTTTACAAGCGTTGGTTTGTATCAATCCGACAAATGGCTTCAGCTGATATCTGGGGGATTGTGTTTATCGTTTCCATGTTGATTTGTGCAGCATGTTTTTTTCTCTATGTTTTGGGGAATGTGATTGTATTAAAGAAACTTGGTTTTTATGCGGGTTTGGTCATGTTTGTCGGTTCTTGTTTATTTCTCAGTTTGGGAATCTCGATGTATAATCAACAAACAAATCATAATCAAGCCATTGTTTTTTCGGGTAGCGTTCCCGTTAAAAGTTCTCCAGTCGATAGTGGAACGAGCTTGTTTGTAATTCACTCAGGAACCAAGGTAAATCTCATTGATGAATTAGGCGATTGGGTGAAAATTCAATTGTCGGACGGCAATGAAGGTTGGCTTCCATTATCCGATTTAGAACGCATATAAGTCATTTATTAAAGCTCATCTTTTGTTCCTTACACATGTAATAATCATTGTCTATCTGTCACTAAAACGCTAAACCCGACAGACGCTCTTCCGTAAACCAAACTACTTACTCACAGTTTGAAACGAAGAGCCAATGAAAACAAATTTTACATTATTCAACTCATGGGAGATTGCAAAGTGGGCGAGGTTGATAGTAGCGTTAATCGCTTTCATTTCTATTGCTCAAATCTCTCAAGCACAGTCTTCTCGATTCAATAATTGGTATTTTGGAAATAATGCGGGCGTGTCTTTCGCAAGTGGATCACCAGTAGCATTAACCAATGGACAATTATCAACAACCGAAGGATGTGCTTCTATCTCGGATGCTTCAGGAAATCTCATGTTCTATACAAATGGAATCTCTGTTTGGAATAGAAATCATGCAGTTATGTCAAACGGTACAGGTTTATTAGGACATACATCATCTACCCAATCGGCTATTATTGTTCAGAAGCCACTTAGTACTAACATCTATTACATATTTACTGCCGATGCCGATGTAGGTGCAAATGGTATTCGTTATTCGGAAGTTAACATGAGTCTTTCTGGTGGATTAGGTGCTGTAACTGCAACTAAAAACATACTACTTCGCACACCATCATCCGAAAAATTAACGGCTGTTCGTCACTGCAATAATCGCGATTTATGGATTGTTACTCATGATTGGAGCAGCAATGGATTTCGCACTTGGTTAGTAACACCAACTGGAGTAAACACAACTCCTGTAACAAGTTCCGCGGGGACTGTTATAAATGGTATCAATCAATCTGCTTATGGCCAATTGAAATCTAATTCAGATGGGAATAAACTTCTTGCAGGATATTATGGACTTACTGGAGGCGGAATTAATAAGTTTGAACTTTACGACTTCAATAATTCAACGGGAGTTGTAAGCAACGCCATTACACTTTCCACCGAAACTGGTGCTTATGGGTGTGAGTTTTCGCCCAATGGACGAATTGCTTATGGCGGAACAAACGGAGGACGTCTGGTGCAATTCGATTTATGTTCTGGTATTGCCGCAACCATTCAAGCTTCCAAGTATGTAGTGGGTGTTTTAGGACCTTTTATTGGTTCGATGCAATTGGGCCCAGATGGAAAAGTGTATGTTTCTCGAAATGCGACAAGTCTTTCAGTTATTAATAACCCGAATACGTATGGCGCAGGATGTAACTTTGTAAATGCAGCTGTATCTTTAGCTGGCAGAGGTTCAACGATGGGATTGCCAAACATGGCTTCTTTCTATATGCGTCCGGAAGTTCTTCCTTTTACCTATGCTGCAAATTGCTTGAATGTAAGTTTTACCTCTCCTTCCGCAAATTCGAGTGCAAATTCATGCGCATCTGCTACTAGTGCAATTGTTGGAGCTCAATGGAATTTTAACGATCCTGCTTCAGGTGCTTCCAATACTTCTTCAACTTTGAATGCATCGCATGCATTTTCTTCAACGGGTTTATATCAAGTTCAACTCATCTTAAACTTAGGATGTTATTACGATACACTCATTCAGCCAGTAAATGTGACGGGCTTTACCTTAAATACAAGTTCTACCAATGCAAGCTGCGGCACAACGAACGGAACAGCAACAGCAACACCCGCTATTGCAGGAGTGTTTACTTATGTATGGTCAAACGGACAAACAACACAAATAGCAACAGGCTTGTCAGCTGGAAATTACTCGGTCCTTGTTACATCTACTTCAGGTTGTAGTTCTTCAGCCTCAGTAACAGTGGGAAGTTCCGGATCCTTAACTGGAACAGTCAGCAAAACCAATGTTGCCTGCTTTGGAAATTCATCAGGAACAGCAACAGCCAATGCAACGGCCGGAACTGCACCATACACATACGTTTGGAGTAATGGAAATACTGGCGCTTCAGTAGCAAATTTAATAGCAGGTAATTATTCGGTGGTTATGAGCGATGCTTCGGGATGTTCTTACACGCAATCAATTGTCATCACACAACCAACGGCTTTAGCTGCAACAACATCTTCAATCAATGCAGCATGTTTTGGTGGATTGGGTTCTGCATCAGTTTCTGCAAATGGAGGAACTTCTCCTTACACGTATGTTTGGTCGAACGGACAAACAACGAGCAGTATATCTTCATTAGCTAGCGGAAATTATTCAGTAGTTGTAAGCGATGCAAACGGATGTTCAGTTAATAGAACTGCAAGTGTTTCTCAACCCACTGCATTAAGTGTTTCTTTGAATACATCAGCAATTACCTGCAACGGTTCATCAAATGGTTCTCTAACATCAAGCGTTTCAGGTGGAACATCGCCTTATTCGTATGTTTGGTCGAATGCTTCAACGGCATCACAAATTCAAAATCTATCACCTGGAACTTATACATTAACAGTTACAGATGCTGCTTCATGTTCAGCAAATGCAACATCAACCTTAACACAACCAGCTGCCATTTCGGTAAATACAAGTTCTACCAATGCAAGCTGCGGTTCATCCAACGGAACAGCAACTGTAACTCCAGTCATTGCAGGTGTTTACTCTTACTTATGGAGCAACGGTCAAACGACTCAAACTGCTACAGGATTAGCTGGTGGAAATTATACTGTAACTATCACATCTTCAAGTTCTTGCACAGCATCTGCTTCGGTAACGGTTGGCAGTTCAGGTTCTGTAGCAGGAACGGTAATTAAAACAGACGTTACTTGTTTTGGAAACGCAACAGGATCAGCAATAGCCAATGCATCGGCTGGAACGGCTCCTTATTCGTATGTATGGAGCAATGGAGCAACAAGCGCATCGATTTCGAATCTAGCTGCTGGAAATTATTCAGTAGTGATGAGCGATGCTTCGGGATGTACATTCACACAAGCCATCGTTATTTCTCAGCCAACGGCTTTAGCAGCAACAACATCTTCAATCAATGCAACATGTTTTGGTGGATTGGGTTCTGCATCAGTTTCTGCAAATGGAGGAACTTCTCCTTACACGTATGTTTGGTCGAACGGGCAAACAACGAGCAGTATATCTTCATTAGCTAGCGGAAATTATTCAGTAGTTGTAAGCGATGCAAACGGATGTTCAGTTAACAGAACTGCAAGTGTTTCTCAACCAACTGCATTAAGTGTTTCGTTGAATGCATCAGCAATTACATGCAATGGATCAGCCAATGGTTCTTTAACAGCAAGTGTTTCAGGCGGAACTTCTCCTTATTCCTTTGTTTGGTCTAATGCTTCAACAGCATCACAAATTCAAAATCTTTCTCCCGGAACGTATACATTAACTGTTACAGATGCAGCTTCATGTTCTGCAACTGCATCATCAACCTTAACACAACCCGCTGCCATTTCGGTGATTACAAGTTCTACCAATGCAAGCTGCGGTGCTACAAATGGAACAGCAACAGCAACTCCAGCCAGTGCAGGTGTTTACTCGTACTTATGGAGTAACGGACAAACAACACAAACTGCTACAGGATTAGCGGGTGGAAATTATACTGTAACTATTACAGCTTCAAGTTTTTGCACAGCATCGGCTTCGGTAACGGTTGGCAGTTCAGGTTCTGTGACAGGAACGGTTGGTAAAACAGACGTTGTGTGTTATGGAAATTCAACAGGAACGGCAACAGCTAATGCATCTGGCGGAACGGCTCCTTACACGTATGTTTGGAGCAATGGAGCAACGAGCGCATCGATTTCGAATCTAGCTGCTGGAAATTATTCAGTCGTAATGAGCGATGCTTCGGGATGTTCTTACACGCAATCAATCGTAATTTCTCAGCCAACGGTTTTAGATGCAACAGCATCTTCAAGTAATGCAGTGTGTTTTGGGGGATTCGGAACTGTAACTGTCATCGCAAGTGGAGGAACTTCTCCTTATTCGTATGTTTGGTCGAACGGACAAACAACAAGCAGTGTAACTTCACTCCTCAGCGGTAATTATACGGTCATAGTAAGCGATGCAAACGGATGTTCAGTTAACAGATCGGCAATGGTTTCAGAACCAATAGCATTAAGTATTTCACTAACACCTTCTGATATTACTTGCAATGGATTGGCGAATGGTTCAATCACAGCAAGCGTTTCAGGCGGAACTTTGCCTTATTCTTTTGCTTGGTCGAATGATTCAACAACATCACAAATTCAAAATCTATCACCAGGAACTTTTACATTAACAGTAACAGATGCCGCTTCATGTTCTGTAACTGCATCATCAACCTTAACACAACCTGCAGCAATTTCAGTGAATACAAGTTCTACCAATGCAAGCTGCGGTGCTACGAATGGAACAGCAACAGCAACTCCAGCCAGTGCAGGTGTTTACTCGTACTTATGGAGCAACGGACAAACAACACAAACTGCTACAGGATTAAGCGGTGGAAATTATACAGTAACCGTGACGGCTTCAAATTCATGCATGGCATCGGCTTCGGTAATTGTTGGTAGTTCTGGTTCTGTAGCAGGCACAGTTAGTAAAACAGACGTTGCGTGTTTTGGAAATTCAACAGGAACGGCAACAGCTAATGCATCGGGTGGAACGGCTCCTTACTCGTATGTTTGGAGCAATGGATCAACGAGCGCTTCAGTATCAAATTTAATAGCCGGAAATTATTCAGTCGTAATGAGCGATGCTTCGGGATGTACATTCACACAAGCCATCGTAATTTCTCAGCCATCAGCTTTGAGTCTAACTTCAAGCGCTTCACCTGTTTCGTGTTATGGCGGAAGCAATGGTACAGCGCAATTAATTGTTAGTGGTGGAACGCAACCATATTTATATTCATGGAATAATGGAACAAGCAATGCAAACATTTCAAACGTGTCAGCAGGAACTTATTCAAGTTTAGTTACTGATGCTAATGGATGCGAGTCGAACAGTCAAGTAATAATAACTACTCCTGCTCAATTAACGGCTACAGCAAATATTCAACAACCAAGTTGCAATGCAGCAAATGGATCTATTCAACTTAATGTTCAAGGCGGTGTTGGAACATACAGTTATCTGTGGAACTCAGGAGGAGTGAATTCAACATTAAGCGGTTTGCTTGCTGGGAATTATCAAGTGACGATTACCGATCAAAATGCATGTTCAATTTCAATGAATGAAACTTTGGTTTCTGCGCCTCCATTTTCGGTCTTCATTGATGGCGATACGTTACTATGTGCAGGCGAAGAAACTCAATTATCAGCGCGTACAAACGGAATTCACAATGCCTATAGTTATTTCTGGGATCATGGTGTAACAGGTAATGAGTTTATGACCAATCCATCTGAAACTACCACATATACCGTGACAGTTCAAGATACTTCGGGATGTGTGGCTCAAGATTCCATAACTATTCATGTAAATCAAATTCCAGTTGTTAGCATTGTTGCCGATGCGAATGAGGGATGTGCACCATTTTGCACAAACCTACATGCAGTTTCTTTGACAGCAACAAGTTTCAATTGGAATTTGAGTAATGGCGCTTTTTATTCTGGGGCAGATGTTTCTCCTTGTTTTAATTTGCTAGGATCGTATACGATTGAAATGGCCGCTAAAGATGATGCTGGTTGCAGTGCTATTATTAATTGGGATGGAGTTATTCAAGTAAATGCATCTCCACAGGCAAATTTTACGGTTTCTGATTCGGATGTATCATTGGATGAACCAACAATCGAATTCAATAATCACAGTATTGGAGCAAACAATTACACCTATTTCTTTGGCGATTCATACCAAGGAACATCCAATTATAGCAATACTTCATACACCTACCGCGATTCAGGAAACTACGAAGTTATGCTTGTTGTTGAAAATGCTTTTGGATGTTCAGATACCGCATTTCATAACATTCATATTGGTGGTTTAACATCATTCTATATTCCAACTTCTTTTAGCCCAGGTAATTCTGACGGATTGAACGATGTATTTATGCCGAAAGCCATTGGGATGTCAGAATCCGGATTTGAAATGAGCATTTATGATCGTTGGGGACATTTAGTTTTCCTAAGTAACAGCTGGACAAAAGGCTGGGATGGTTTCAATAACGGAACTCCTGTTCAGCAAGATGTGTATGTTTGTAAAATTCGTTATCGCGAACAAACAGGTAGAATCAATGAAACAATTGGATCTATAACTGTTGCAGAATAAAGATTTGTAATTACGAATTTCTAATTACGGATTACGGATTACGGATTACGGATTACGGATTACGGAATACGGAATTACGAATAAATTACGAATTACGAATTACGAATTTAAGTGTAATGCTCATTTGTAATTTGTAATTGATAATTTGTAATTGAACATTCGCAATTTGTAATTGATAATTTGCAATTTTTATAAATCTGATTATGAGTAATATAATTCCATTTTCTTGTAAATTCGTATTCAAGCTTGTTACTTTTTAGAATGTTTGGGAATTACAGGAAAATACTCAGAAAATGAGATTGCAAAATCCCGAATTTCTCATAAATAAAAACAGTATAAAAAAAATAGAATTTTCAAATGAACGAATTCATTTAATTAAGCGATTTGAAAATGAATTGTTAAAATCAAAAAACGAACTAACTGAAGTTTTATTAAAGAAAATATCTCTAGAAATTCACGATAATATTAGTCCCTTACTAACCCTGGTGAAATGGAATTTGTCAGCACTTGATGATTCTGAAAATACCCACATCAAAGAATCAAAGCACTATTTAGTTGAAGCCATTGCAGCATTAAGGAATCTTTCACAATCTACCAATGGCGATTTTGTATTAAAGGAAGGTTTGAACGTTGCAGTATTAAAACTTTCCAATTCATTTAATTCATTGAAGCATTTAACATGCTCTTTTGAAAATACAGTTGAGTCTGTTATAAAGTTGAATGATGTTAATGAACTGATTGTTTATCGTTGTATTCAAGAAATTTTAAATAATGCAGTAAAACATTCAGGTGGCAATGAGATTAACATCGTTTTCTCGCAATCAGCTTGTATTTTTAAAGTAATGATTTCTGACAATGGAAAGGGATTCGAACCATCTAATTCCCAAAAAAATGGTTTGGGTTTGATTAATATCTTTGAGCGAATTTCAATAATAAATGCTTCGATTGATATACAATCAACTTTAAATAAAGGAACACAAATAACCCTATTTGTTCCGATAACTAATTAGTATGCAAGCTGAATCAGCTCAAATTATCCTAGTAGACGATCATCAGCTTTTGCGAAAAGGTTTAATCAAAATTCTAAACGCGAATGGATTTACTAATATTATTGAAGCCGCAAATGGAGAAGAGCTTCTCGAGATTTTAAAAAACACGCATCCCGATATCATTTTACTGGATTTGCACATGCCTAAAATGAATGGTTTTGAGAGTATGAAGCGAATCAAAGAAGTTAATTCCCATTCAAAAGTGTTGGTGTTATCCATGTTGGATGATCATATCTCCATCATTCAAATGATTAAATCAGGTGTGGATGGTTATATAATAAAGGATTCTGAACCGAAGGATTTAATTCATGCTATTGAAGTTGTCCTTAATGGAGGCAATTACTATTCAGAATTGGTCAATGAACAATTGAATTCTGGAGTGTTAACACATGATCATTACATAGATCAAAATACTTTATCAGAACGTGAACTGGAGTTTTTAACGTATGCTTCAAGCGATTTAACCTACAAACAAATTGCTGAAAAAATGTATGTCAGTGTTCGAACTATCGATGGATACCGAGATTCTATTTATCAAAAATTCAATATTAAAACACGGATTGGTTTAGTTATTTTTGCTCTGAAAAATAAAATCATTAATTACTTCGAGATTTAATTTTCAGTATAACTCAATCGTTTTAAATGACTGCAAAGGACTATATTCAACATCTTCAATTAATTCCACATCCCGAAGGTGGTTATTACAAAGAAACGTATCGAAGTCCAATGGAAATATCTGTGGAAGGCTTTGATGATTTGCGTTCTATAAGTACGAGCATTTATTTTCTACTGGAAAAAGGCCAAGAATCTGCTCTTCATCGAATTAAAAGTGATGAAATCTGGTTTCATCAAGATGGAGATTCTATTGAAATTATTGAATTGGATGAACAAAACAATGAAATCATCACCTGCTTAGGTAAAAACATTATCCGTGGAGAGGTTTTGCAACATGTTGTAAAAGCAGGTCGTTGGTTTGGCTCACGATTAAAACCGGAATCCTCTTTTTGTTTAGTTGCCTGTCAGGTGAGTCCGGGTTTCGATTTCCGGGATTTTGAATTGTTACATTCAACGGAATAATTACTCATCGATTAATTGATTACTTAATCGGTTCCTTTTTGCGATACCATTTCTTGGGCAAATCGAACGAGATGTTGAATTGCATTACATGTATTGTTTTTCTTGAATTCCACATTGGTTGAAAAATATACGAAGCTTCTAATGTTGTTTTTTTATTTGGCGACCATTTTAAACCGATAGAATTACGCATTCGTTTAAAATACAAGGAAGATTCTTCGAATCGACACATGGGTTCAGAGCTAATAAATGCCTTTAGCTTTTTTACAATTTTACGTTCTGCCTCCAATTTAAGTCGGAAGTTGCTAATGGAAGGATTGATGCCAAATTCAGGCATACTTTGTAAAAAATGTTGGTATTGATATTTCAGCTTAGCAGATAGATTTAATCCAGCCAATTTTCCATGAGCATTTATCCCCAACCCATAACGCAAACGATCCCAACTGCTTGATGTACTATACCGAATGTCTGCATCCAATGAAAAAGTTTTTGATAATTTGTATCCCAAAGATGTGCTGAAATAACTAGCTCTGAAACGGCTTGCATTTTGGTCGAAGCGCGATTGATATTGAGCACTTAAGTCAAATCTTTTACGTAAGTCTTGCCGTAATTCAATCGCATTCCAAACTTGAAAATCGCTTGTTTGTGCTTGTGAATATCCAAACGACATACAAGCCGAAATGAAAATAAAAAATCTAATCCTCATCGCTTGCATTGCTGCCTCTGCTTGGAGTGTCGTTCCGATCCGAATTGTAAAATACAAACATGCGAGCAATGTCTTTGAAAAAATCAATGCGAACCATCTCTACGCGGTGTACATTTAATCCTGTACGTTTCCGAATATCTTCCAACATTTCGGCTTGATGATCAGGATGAATAAGATCGATGCGGTCGTATATAATTTCTTTCGAATTTTCGTGGGTTATTTTAACCTTGAAATCAATGATCCATGCAGTAAGTATGATAATCAGATTCGCAGTGCCTAATAAGATAAAATGGTCATCGATGCCAGTAAGCGAGTTAATGATTCCCAAGGTAACACTTACGAAAAAATAGCCCATTTCGCGCACGGGAACAGTAACCGTTCGGTAACGAAGAATTGAGAAAATGGCAAATAAGCCAAATGCAAAGCCCATTTTTAATTTCGCACTGCTTAAGAGGAAGCAAATCAAAAAATTGATAATGTTAAATAAGAAGAATGTGAAAAGGAAATCACGATTCTTACTCATCGGATAATAGAGTAATCGGATGAGAATAAATATTGCTAGAAAATTAATTCCAAATCGCAATGCAAAATCCATTAAATTTTGATTGGCTGCAATGTCTACATTTAACTCGCTTGTTTCCATTTTTCTTCAATTAAGTGACGTATTTTTCGAAGTTTTGAGCCAAATGCATTTTGCTTTAATTGACTATTTAATAATGCAACTCCAATACTGTATTTACTAATTTTTATTTCGCGCGTGTTTTTATCGCGCAAACATTTTAAAACCGAACTCGTTTTTGAAATACGAGGTTGTTTAACTTCCATAATGATGATTCCCTTGAGGGGAAATGTTTGTTCATCATTTTTATATTCTACATGTAAATCAATGGTGACGCGTTCTTCATTGTCCTTACTTATCAATGTAATACGATCGTAATTAACCCAAATGCTGGGTTTTAAATTGTGATTTTGTATGTGGCAAGACTCCAAAAGATTATTTTCGATTTCCCCAATTTCACTAGGAATTTCGAATGTTGGAATTCGGAATTTATTGGTCCTGATACCTTTGATTTTTTTCTTTATCTCAAAAAAAACATCACCAGATTGTTCGTATTTACGATATCTAATTTTGCACCGATTAGGTTTTCCATTATGATGGTCGAAATATGAATTGAGATTAGGAGTATCAAAATAAAGCGTGTTGTACCTAAAAATACGAGTGTTGTCAATGGTCAATACCTTGTAATGCTCGGCAATCACGTTTAGTAAACTATCCAATTCAACATCCCGAAAGATGAATTTTTGGTCGACACGATTTTGCAACTTAAAGGCATTTAAGTCATCCAAATTCGCATTTTCGAACTTTGCTAAGTTGGTAATATAACTTTCAGAGATTTGCATACGGCACTAATCAATCATAGATTTTAAAATCGGGCAATGTAATCTCCTGGTTATTTTTAGTGATTTCAACTACTTGAGTAAAATAATTTTGATTGAAAACGCAAGTATCACATTGCGAAAAAACATACACACAGTATTTTCCTTTTTGAAGTCCTTTAAAAGAGTATTCTCCTGAATATGATGTTCTAACATCATTATCTGCTGTGCCAGCATCTCCATAGGAAATATAAACGCGATAATCGCCAGCATAAGCACTATCGGTTATTTCTCCGGAAGTATTAATATCATATCCAAAAACTTTCCCCGAAATGGAAGATGATCCTCCTTCTCCAGATTCTTTACTGCAGGAACTTATAAATGAACATATTATGGTGATAAACAAGAATGTTATAAACTTGATTCGAATCATCGTTAATAGAATGTTAAGCAAAATTAAAAATAATTAAAAATAATTAAAATCACTAGTGTCCGATAAAACTTTTTAGAAAAGCGGGATTTCCTTTGAAGGATTTCCCGCTTTCATGTAATTTGGTTTTTGCGAAACATAAATTACATGAATAAAAGTAGCTACTTTTTTGG